>Ga0316208_1000118_pt1 | contig 112753 bp, 108 predicted proteins | sample 3monopyrite_MG_FD_204944 | JGI IMG/M metagenome (GOLD analysis project Ga0316208, IMG submission 204944) | Microbial mat bacterial communities from mineral coupon in-situ incubated in ocean water Damariscotta River, Maine, United States -... | ecosystem: Environmental > Aquatic > Marine >... | reverse complement strand
TTAGTCTCAAAATTGGGTTGTCCAAGTACAACATCTGCAGGCTGTGCATTTGTAGTTGGTATAGAATGCCAGATAAGTACTCTATGATTCCAAGCATCTGCAACAATTAATTTCTCACCATCGCTCCACAGCCCAGATGGGTATTGCAATGTTGTAGCTGTTACATCGCCACCAGAATTACGTCCACTATCTTCAACTTCTAACTGTCCTAAAATAACATCAGGTTCTTGAAATTCAGTAGTAGGAATTGTATTCCAAATAAAGACACGATTCTGTCCTGTGTCAGAGACAAAGAGTTTGTTTTTTGCAACAAAAACACCTCTAGGTGCTAAAAATGGTTTCTGTTCTGAACCTCTAAATAATCGACCGTTCTCAACTTGGTTTCCTAATGTTTTAAAATCCATAGGTTAACAGATTCGAGGTAATTGTTCTCCTGGCAACATACTAACCACACGTTTACCTCCTATGGCACTTTCCATAATAACTTGCTTAGGATGCTCTTCGGTTACAGTTCCAATTATTTTTGCGTTCTTGCCATTTTCATCTTTTTGTAACGTTTCTAGAAAGTCATCTGCAATAGATGCATCTACAAACGCAATGAAGAGTCCTTCATTTGCAACGTAGATTGGGTCTAAACCAAGTAACTCGCAAGCACTAGCCACTTGATTGTCTATTGGTAAATCTCTTTGAGCCATATCTATTCCTAGATTAATGGATTGGGCAGTCTCTTTTAAAACGGTTGCTATACCACCTCGTGTTGGGTCGGTTAATAGGTGTATGTTCTCTCCAAAAGTGTCCAGTAACCCACTAATAGTATGATTAAGGTTTATGGTATCACTTAAAATTTCAGAATCAAATTCAAGTCCTTCTCTAACTGACATTATAGCCATACCGTGAGATGCAATATTCCCGCTGACTATAACTTTATCTCCTGCTTTTATATTTTTTGATGAGATTTTTGCTTTTGGATGTATACTGCCTACACCAGATGTATTAATAAATATCTTATCTCCTTTTCCTTTTTCAACAACTTTAGTATCTCCAGTGACTACATTAACTCCTGCTGCTGAACAAGCTACTTTTATTGCTACAAGAATATCCCAAAACTCAGAAACTTTTAGTCCTTCTTCTATGATGAAACTAAGTGATAAATATTTTGGAATAGCACCACACATAGCGAGGTCGTTTACCGTGCCATTTACGGCTAACTCACCAATATTTCCGCCAGGAAAAAATATAGGCGATACTAAAAAACTATCTGTAGAGAAAGCCATCTTTCCTTCTAGTTGAAAAACAGCACCATCGTGGCGTTCATCCAGAATAGGATTGCTTAGTAAATCAAAAACACCACTATCAAGTAATTTATTGGTTAGTACGCCGCCACTACCGTGACCTAAAGTAATAACATCAAAATCCAATTTAGGCATAGGACATTGAAGTTGCATTCGTATTTTTTTATCTGTCATTAAATCGTTTTGATTTTAATTCTAGGCTTCTACAAGTCCAGAGAAGTGATAATACGCTGCACAAGCGCCTTCACTACTTACCATTGGTGCACCTAATGGGTTTGTAGGTTTACATTTCTTGCCAAACTGAGAACACTCAAAAGGTTTCTTTAATCCTTTCATTATTTGTCCTGAAATGCAATCTGGGTTTTCTGGTGCCTCGGGAATCTCAATTTGAAACTTTCGTTTGGCATCAAAATCCGCAAATTCTGGTCTTACTTGATAACCACTATCAGGAATCTCTCCTATACCCCTCCATATTTGATTTTTGACTTCAAATACAGTATGAATCATTTTTTGTGCTTCTGGGTTACCTTCTTCTTTAACTATCCTAGAGTATTGGTTTTCTACTTGTGCTTTACTCTCTTCAAGTTGTCTTAAGACCATTAGGATACCTTGTAATACATCTAAGGGTTCAAAACCTGTAATTACAATAGGCACTTTATATTCAGCCGAAAGAGGGTGATATTCCACATTTCCCATAATCGTACACACGTGACCTGCAGCCAGAAAACCGTCTATTTTACTTTCTTCATCATCAATAACTGCCTTAATTGCCGGAGGTACTAAAACGTGCGAGGCTAGTATGGAATAATTTTTAAGCTTTTTACGATGCGCGTGAATTACAGAAAGTGCATTTGCAGGAGCGGTTGTTTCAAAACCTACAGCAAAAAATACAACTTCTTTGTCTGGATTATCTTCAGCAATTCTTACTGCTTCAAGTGGCGAATATAAAATTCTAACATCTGCTCCTTCAGCTTTTGCCTCTAGTAAGTTTTTTTTAGAACCAGGTACACGTAACATATCTCCGAAAGAACATAAAATCACATTCTCCTCTAACGCCAAATGAATCGCTTTATCTATGATATTCAATGGTGTTACACAAACGGGACAACCTGGACCGTGTATCATAGTTACTTCCTTGGGAAGCATATCAATAATTCCATTCTTGACAAGGCTATGTGTCTGACCACCACAAACCTCCATAATGGACCAAGGTTGTGATACCGTTTTTTTAATTTCTTCGAGATACTTTTTAGCCAGTTCCGGGTCTCGATATTCTGACATATATTTCATAGCCCTATTTGTTTTTTGGTAAATATTCGTCTACATCTGTGAGTTCTCCTAGTTCTCCCAATTCTTCAAGGTACTTGAATGATTTTTGGGCTTCCTCTTCATTCACTTTACTTATAGCTACCCCAACGTGCACCAAAACATAGTCCCCAATATCTGCATCTGGTAACATCTCCAAACTGGCTTCTTTTGTAATGCCACCAAAGGACACTGTAGCCATTCTTACTGCTCCACCATATTGCAGTTCTACACTCTTAATTTTTCCTGGGATTGCTAAACACATAACTTATTCATTTTTAATTTTTTATATGCTGAAAATACATCAGTTGCCCAAACGAAATATTTTCATCATTAGCAGACAATTTACAATTTAATTTTAACTTTATTTTATGACTCTTGGAAAGTCTTGCTAGTATACTTAAAAGCAGGCTGTTCTGAAAAACGCCACCGCTACAAGCAATAGTATTTGTATTGTGCTTTTGCGAAAGTCTTATAATACATTTCGCCAATGTATAGATAAAACTGTATGCTAAACGCTCCTTGCAAAAGCCTTCTCTATAGGCCTTAACAAGTCTTTCAATAATTAGTTTAGAAGGAATATTATCGAAATCAACCTTATGCAAGAAATCTATATAATAACTCTTTGAATACGTCAAGGCACAGTTTTCAAGCAACATAGGTGCTTCTGCTTCAAATGTATTAGTATCTTTAATATCTAATGCTGAAGCTACTGCATCAAATAACCTTCCAACGGAAGAAGTTTTCAAAACATTCTTCTTAAGCATTTTTGTGTACACTTTCCATTCTGCATCAGAAAATTTATGCCTTATGTAATGCCTTTTTGTTTCATCTAAAAGGCTTAATAGTGAAAGACGTGGTTCTTGTGCCATCTTATCATTTGCTAACCAATCAAAATATTCGAAATGATTGACACGTTGTATGGTATGGTTCTCATAGATAAAAAATTCTCCACCCCAAATAGCGTTATCATTGCCATAACCTGTGCCATCCCAAACCACTCCAAGTATTCTCTCTTCATTATCAAATAATTGATGTTCTCCTAAAACACTAGTAAAGTGTGCTTTGTGGTGCTGAATTTTTATGAGTTCAGCGTTATTTTTCTTTGCAATGTCTTGACCTATGATACTACTCTGATAATTTGGATGTGCATCAATTAATACAGTTTTTGGTTGGTTGGAAAATACATCTAATTGTTGATTCAATGTTTTTTGAAAACGTTCTAAAACCTCATAACTATCTAAATTACCAAAGTATTGACTTACGTAAATATGGTTGTTAGGCACTAAAGAAAAAGTGCTTTTTAAATGAGCGCCCATTGCTAAAACGCCTGACGAAATTTGATTGCTTTCTGTTAAATAATTTGGAGCATAACCCCTTGAACGTCTTAGTATTACAGTTTCTTCATTAATGACTTTAACAACAGAATCATCTTGCGGAAATTGAATATCTAAATTGTGATGCAAGATATAATCAGCAACGTTTTTTAACTTTTCTTGAGCTACCGTATTCTCTGAAATAATAGGTGAACCGTGAATATTTCCACTGGTACAAATTATTGGACTTTTAACCAAATTCATCAATAATTGCAATAGTGCAGAAGGTGGTAGCGAAACTCCCGTTTGATTAAGATTAGGTGCAATAGCTTGCGTTGCTATATTTGTGTTTTTAGTATTCTCCAAGATAACAATAGGAGCAACTGGACTTAAAAGTACTTGTCTTTCGATTGGTGAAATCTCGAACTTTTTTTGAACACTCTCAATAGTATCGAATAAAACGGCAAAGGGTTTGCTTGGTCGTTTTTTTCTTTGCCTTAATATTTCAACGGCTTTTTCATTATTGGCATCACAACACAAAAGATAACCATTGGTATTCTTTATAGCGATGATATGACCTTCGGAAATAAAAGTCGCTACTTTTTGTAGTATGGTTTCTTGATTTGATGTTACGTTATTCCCATTAGTCTCTAGCAGAGAAAGTGTAATCCCACAATCTTTACAACTATTAGTTTGTGAATGAAATCTTTTATTATTAGGGTCTTCGTACTCAATTTTACAAGTAGCACACATTTCAAAAGTATTCATTGATGTGTGTGCTCTTTCAAAAGGAAACTGTGTTGTTATTGCATATCTTGGACCGCAGTTTACGCAGGTAGTGAAAGGATAATTAAAACGTCTATTTTCGACATCTTTTATTTCTTCCTTGCATTCATCACAGACAGCAAAATCAGGCGTTAATGGTATATTTATATTTTGATTAGTTGTAGAGGGTACAATACTGAATTCTTTAAAAGTCTCAGTTGTTGTTTCGCTTATTTTATAGTCATTAATAATTGAAACATCTGGTGGATTTTTTAGAAGCGTTTCTAAAAACGTGTTTGCTTTTTCAGAAGTAGTGGTCATTTTAATAATAACACCATCCTCATTATTGGAAACACTTCCACTAATATCCTGTTGGTGCGCAAGTTTAAACACAAAAGGACGAAACCCAACGCCTTGAACACGTCCCTTTATTTGTATTTTGAATGTCTTTGCGCTCAATGATTACACTCCTTTTTTAGCATTAACTTTTTCTAATAACCAATCACACCAAGCGTCAATGCCTTCTCCATTAACAGAAGATATTTGTAATACTTCAAGTTCGTGATTTACCTCACGAGCATCTTTTGTTACTGCTTCTACTGAAAAAGGAACATAAGGTAATAAGTCCGATTTTGAAACGAGCATCATATCACTCGTTAAAAACATTCTTGGGTACTTTTTTGGTTTGTCATCACCCTCCGTTGTTGCCATAAGTGTTACACGATAATCTTCACCTAAATCGAAAGATGCCGGACATACTAAATTTCCTACATTTTCTATGAAGAGTAAATCAATATCCTCTAATTTGTACTCTGGTAAAACCTGATGAATCATTTGGGCTTCTAAATGACAAATACCTCCTGTTACAATTTGTAAGGCTTGTATTCCTGTTTCACGTATACGTTCTGCGTCACGTTCTGTTTCCAAATCACCGACCATTACAGCCATTTTCAATTTGTCCTTAAGTCGCTCTGCAGTTTGTTGCATTAACGTAGTTTTACCACTTCCTGCGGATGATGTAATATTAACTAGCAATGTATTTTTACTTGCCATTTCTTTTCTAATGATATCTGCAACAAAGTCATTAGCCTTTAATAAATTAATATTAGTGTTTTCACACTGTACTGTACCGCGAGCGGCTTTAGTAGATTTTTCTATACTCATTGTTTTATGGTTTGATTTTTTGAAATATCTTTTAAAAAATAATTATATGACACTGTTAGCGCAAGTACAAACAAACACGCAGTTATGCCAATTGCCACATTATAATATGTTTCTGCTGAAAGTGCAACACGAATTAATATTGTTGCAAGTACAAATGCAGAATATCTAAAAATGCGATAGTAATTAAGTGTATAACGAAGTGCTATTAAAACAATAATAATATCACTAAAAATAAGAACGGTGTAAAAGGTTTGAAAAGAATGTAAATAACTGCCGCTAACCACTATTATTCTTAAATCATTAAATCCTACCACAGCAAAAGCAACAAGCAATAATATGGCTAGTAGTTTTTTCAGCCTTATAAATTGAATTTGGTCATCTTCGGTTGAAGTCAGTTTAAATCGCTTTTGTAATGTTCCTGTCACACTTATTATTGAAAATATAATTATTGCCCCAAAGCCATAGACAACCATTGGAATTAGGGATTCTTGTAAATGCTCCCAATTAAAATCAGTTCCTATGTGACTAAATTCCTTAAAACCGTCTCGCAAAAAAATGAGAGACAATAATTCAAATTGCTTTCCTACTGATTTTGCAACGGATTGCGGAAGCACAAAAATGAGTCCAAACAACTCAATAATTAAAAGTAGAGTAAATACAATTTCTATTGAAAAGAACGGGTTTTGAAACTTATCTTGATAATGTCCAAGATTTATATAACCTGATATAACTAGAACACTTAACAGAGAACATAGCAAAAATGCCAAAACCAAGACAACACTGGTGGCATACAAACTTTTTTTACTTTCATAAAACTGCTTACAAGCATCAAAAATACGTTCTGTATATGTTAATGTTCTCTTTAACATTTTCTACCTAATCATCAAATTCTACTTTATGTATTAACATTTCTTCTCCTTGTATCACATTCTTACTTGGTTTTTGACAATTGTCGCATAAAAAACGATAATTTTTAACATCGGTAATATGGTCACAACTTTCACATTGTATTTTTAACTCTGACATCTCTATATTGAGTTTTACATTTTGATAACTCGGATTTGTCATATGTGACGCCTCATAAGCATTCATTAATAGTCGAGGCTCTATATTGGACAGTATGCCTACTTTTACATAAATTCCTGTCATTTTATTCAGTTTCTCAGCATCAAACTCTTGCTCTAGAGTTCTCATAATTCCATTTATAATTGAGGTTTCGTGCATTGTTAGTTTAAAATTGTTTTAAGATTTTCGAGTTGTTTTAAATGGTGATTTGCTTGTTCTATTAAACTCTCATCATTTACTATCTTTTTAATTGATGTCGCCTTTTCAACCATCTGATTGTATTTTTTTTGCTCCGCAGTCGCATCTTCATTATGCATTAACCAATATAATTCAAGCTGATTCAGAAGGGTCAATGACCGCTCAAATGGGTATTCTGTTTCCGTTCTAATCATCAAGGCTTCCTCAAATAGACCAAATGCTTTATCTAAATTATTATGCAGTTTAGCTTCAGGAAAATTCATTAACGCTGTAGCATAATTATGACTTGCCATTGCATACTCATATGGGTATTTATCTTTAGTATAAAACGCTAACACTTCTTTAAATGAAGAAGCACAAAAGGCTGTCCAAATCGGTTTTTCCTCAGGTGATACAGGAATCTCGGAATAAATAAGTGCCAAATTATGGTGGATATCAGCAAATTTTTTCGGGTGTGTGTCTCGTTTAAAAACCTTCAACGTATCCTGAAAAGCATTAATAGCTGGTTTGTAATATTGCGGACTTCCGTTTTTTGACCAAGTATATAATAGTGTTGCTTTACGTAAGCCTGCCTCACCAAGAAATTCAGGAATATCTGCTTCCTTAAAATAAAGAATTGCCTTACTGATATAATTTTTTGAACTTATAAAATCCTCTTGAAAGTTGGCTATTTCCGAAGCTTCAATGAGCATTAACCCAGCATTTACAGTAAGGTTTTCTGCTTCATAATAGGCAATACACTCTTGTTGTAGTTCTTGTATTTCATTAAGTCGCTCTGCTTCGTATGGTAATTTTAATTGTGCCATTAAAGTTGAGGCCAGAAGTGTTTTCATAGCATTTTTAGATGCATCAGAAATCGCTTTTGGAAGCGCTATTCGAAGTACCTTTTCAGCTTCTGTATAGGCATTTGTGTCTAGTAATAAATTGACAAAATGTTTTATGGTAAACAAACGCAACTCATCAATAGGTGCCTCGGCTATAGCTTCCGTGTACAAGGCTTTGATAATTGATGCGTCACTCACTTTAGTAATGTTGCCGTATTGTTCAATGATACACGTATTGTGCTTAGAGTTCGCTTTCGCGAAAGCGTGCATAGCAGTATTTATCTCATAACCAAACTGTAAATGGGTTGCGATTAAAAGATGCTGATACAAGCTATCCTCCTCTAAAATAAACTCGAATGCCTTTTGATGGTTTCCGAGTTTATAAAAAACCATCGCCAATAAATTCTCTTTAGAAAATGGAATTTCTGGAAATAGATATGGTGGTTCAGTATCATTCCAATCTATTGACGAGCTCATCATACTCTCAGAAATGATAAGAACTTTATCTGAGGATTGTAACGTAGCATCCTCAGTTTGCACGGTTACCAGCTCTTCTAATCTCTCTATAGAATCAATCGCCGATACAACAGCAGCTTTTGTTTTAGTTGTTGTTAAAATTGTAAGCACTCTTATCTACTTTTTGTGTTCCTCTTATATCTTTGGCTGCAGTTTTTTGCATATTCTGTGCATAAATTTCAGCCAAACGTTTAGACCTGTAATCTCCTATTTTTCTTATTAATAGCTGATTTGGGTCCCTCGTATTTACAAATACCAATGACACTTCCCACCGTCCTTTGATTTCCTCTATTTTCGTGCGAACTTCGGCATCCAATAGCCAATCATCCTCTGGGTCGTTTCTTTTAGCAATCACATCGCTATTTTAATTAGGTTTGTTTTATCAACCACTTCATAATCTAGTTCTCTATCGTTAGTATCGAGGTCATTATCAATCAAAATCTCTCTAATAGCCAGTGTCCGGTCTCCTTTTAAGTTTCTGGACTTTAAAAGAAATTGAGTGGGTTTATGCATTTTAACAAACCACTGACTACTAACAGGTGTTATCAATAGTTTTTTCTGCTCTGGCACGTAGGTTACATAGGCATAATGGATATTCTGAAATATTCTATCAACAAGCTCAACGCCCAAATAAACGTGAGACGACTTTAGCGTAACCAATTTTTGTCCCACTACACCATCTTTAATTTTAAGTCTTCTAAAATATGCTGCACTACTTTATCTCCTGCTTGTCGTACAGCTTCACTCAAAGAAGTATCAAGCTTTGTATTTTCAACAGCTATTAAATACACTTGTATATCTTCTGGATAATCATCTCCTAATATCTTCTTGGCATACGATAAGGCCTGGTCCCATTTCATTCCGTGTAGAAATACTAAGGGGTCATCTTGCGGTGCCCTTAAAACTTCCTCCGCAGGCACTTTGAATAATGTACCTATAGGTTCATTAGAATTTACCACAGCATCCACCATTAGGATTTTCTGATGCCCTTTTAGGCCAAAAAGAACTTCAAAAGCGGCAGTGCCCATATCAAAGATATTTATGGCATCATTATCACCTATAATTTTTTGTAGTTCCTCAATCACATACATACCTATGCCATCGTCACTCCTTACAGGGTTACCAAAACCCATTATTGCTGTTTTCATCTTAAAATATGCTATTAACTAAAAAACTTTCCTGAAGAGCCCTTCAGGAAAGTTCTTATAAATCATTGTTTTATCTATTTATAATTTGAACCGCGACAGCTCCACTCCTGATTTTTGGTCGTGAGCGTGAACGGTACATACTAGACAGGAATCAAATGAACGTGCCACAATTCCTACTTCTACTGGGTCACTCGGGTCTTCAATATCAATACCTTCGAGTGCTGCCTCAATAGGTCCAGGATTGCCATTAGCATCATTCGGTCCTACATTCCAAGTAGTTGGCGCCATAACTTGATAGTTTTTGATGACACCGTTTTTAATTTCAATCCAGTGGGCGAGTGCACCACGAGCAGCTTCAGTTGCACCAAAACCTTTTCCGTCTTTTTCAACAGGTTTTGTATAGAATGGCGCATCTAAATCGATTTCAGAAAGCCATTGTTCAATAAACTTATATAAACGAGGAGCTTCGTGAACTCTTGCCAAAACTCGGGTAAATACACTTGGCCCCATTTTCTTCATAATATCTCCAAAAAGCGGGTCTTGGATTTGGTGGTCTTTATTTTTAGGATTAGCATTCATTACACATCGCGCTAATGGACCAGTTTCTGCGGCGTGACCGTCATATCTTGGCGCTTTAGACCAGCTATACTGTCCATCAAAATCTGAATGATGGAGTGGTTGCGATTTCGCAGGAGTTGGTAACGGCTCATCCCAAGGATGTAAACCATCTTCTTGATTATCATACCAAGAATGTTTTACGTGTTCGCTGATTTTCATATGGTCGAACTCGTGATAATTTTCTCCATCAAAGAATCCACTAGAACTAATCAAAGCATCATTTCTTCCATCAATGGTTGGATTGTTGTACATATCTTTATGTAGATATGTTCCTGTTGCTAAAAATTTACCAACGCCTTGTCCAAATTTGTCCAATCCAAATTCTAAGCCAGCCCTGATAAGAAGACCTAAATCACTATTCTTTTGTGATTCATTTTCTTCAACCCAAGCCAACATATCATCCCAAGATTTAATTTCAAGATAACGCTCAATAGAACAACCTAACCAAACTGGCTCTAGCCAATCATTTTTAAATTGTGTCATAATAGCGTGAGCTCTGGTAATATCTTTTAAGGTAGGTGCACACATCACACCTCCAGGAACCATATAGCTTGAATGTGGCCATTGACCACCAAATAAGGCATATACTTGTACAGGTAGACCACTTGCTGTTAATCCAATTTGGAAAGTCTCTCCTACATAAGCAGACCATCTTTTTACAACTTCATCGTAAAGTGGTTGGTTTGCATACTTTTTATTGGCGAGGTCTGTTGCGAAAATTGCATAGTACCATCTTGGAATACTCTGTATCGTTTCGGTAGCTTGACCAATTGCTCTCAACAAAAGAGCATTTGGCGTTAACTTTGTACCCCAAGCTGTATCTAATGCAGATGATGCACAATACAAATGAGAACCACCACAAATTCCACAAATACGTGGTGTTACTATAAGACCTGATTGAGGGTCTTTTCCTTCCATTATTTTCTCGAACCCGCGAAACATTGCCGCTTGGGTATGAGCACGTGTAACTTTACCATTATCGATATAAACTTTTACATCTAAATCGCCTTCAACACGTCCTACAGGTGATATGTTTAATTCTTTTACTGACATTTTGTAGTTTGATTTATCGCTTATTTAGAAGCTTCAGTTATTCTTTTATTTGTAGGCATCACTTTTTGGAAACCAGCCTCCATATAATACGCTAGTTTACTTCTTCCTTCTGGAACTTCTTTAGGAAAAACACCCATATATTTCATTGTTTTAAAAACACTACCTTTCATCAAATCGTTATGAGGAAAACCAGGTTCTGTACATCCTAAACAAGGATGATTTGAACGTGTCTTACTAGACTGACGATTCCAAAGTATATTATTACAACTTGCTCTTGTCATTGGTCCACGACATCCAACTTCATAGAATAGACATCCACCACGTTTACCAAAATTACCATCAACTTTTTGGGCAAAATTGGTCACATTTGTACAACCATCCTGAACAAAATCAGTAAAGAAAGTTTTAGGTCTGTGGTAATCATCAATCAATACATCTCCGATTCTTCCAACAGATATGGCAACTAATATTTGTGTAATCCAATCGGGATGCGCAGGGCAGCCTGGAATATTGATAACAGGTAATCCACCTTTAGAAACATAATCTGCGCCTAAAAATCCTCCTTTTTTCTTTTTGAGGAATTGTAAGCCTGTTGACTCACTAGGGTTAGGAGCAACTGCAGGAATACCTCCCCAAGTGGCACAATCCCCTATGGCTACAACATACCCAGCAACTTCAGATAATTCTTTAATCCAATCCATCATTGGTCTATCCGCAAAATAATTCATTGTACCCGTATTATTGGGTCCTTGTATTAGAGAACCTTCATATACCAAGATATCCATTTGCACTTTTCCTGCAAGAATGTCTTTCAACAAATCTTGTACTTGGTCTCCTATTTGAAGTCCGGTAGTTGGATGCCAAAGAATATTTAAACCAAAATCTGTGATGAGCTCTACAACGGTTGGTTCTTCCGCGTTTAAGAAAGACATTGTGTTGCCACTGCAAGCCCCCCCTTGTAACCATAATACGTTTGCCATATTTATCTGGAATTTTTGATTAAACCATAAATATATATAAAAAAAATAATTTGTTAAAATTTCAATAATATAATAATGGATAATGCTGAAAATTATCAATTCAATAATTAATTGGCGAACATTATTTAAGATGTATTCATTTAAAAATAATCTTTAGAAGATATTAGAGAGCTTGACAAGTGAAGAAATATCAAAACAACCTAAATACAATCAAACAATATTAACAGCTTGAAAAAGGGGTTTGTTCTGTACTTATTCTGTACTGGGTTGAAATAAGAAAGGCTTCACATTTCTGTGAAGCCTTGTCTTTACTAGTAGCGGGAACTGGACTCGAACCAGTGACCTTCGGGTTATGAGCCCGACGAGCTACCTACTGCTCTATCCCGCGATATATTCCAAAAATTCACTTGGTTTTTAACCTTCAGATCATGAATCTGACAAATTTTATGAAATCCCACTCTATTTAAGTGGAGTGCAAAGATACAATGTTTTTAGTCTTTAGCAAGATTATTTTTTTAAAAATTTAATCCACGACTATTCCGCGATCCAAGACATAGCATCCATACGTTTTTCAGTCGTAAAGTTTTTGATATCTACTTTAACCAGCAGGGTATCGATAAATCCTAAGGCATGGATCCACCTTCTGTCAGTCACTAGTGCGATTTTACCAAAACGATGGTGATATTCAACGGGGAAAATAGTTGCAATCAAAACGGCGTTTATAGAAAAGCGTTCTATTCCACTATCCTCCAGATAAAGATTAATTATATCGTGGGTTTCAAATTTCTTGAGAATTTCTTGTTTTAATTCATTAATGGCTGTCTTGTTCATGACACCATCGATGATATAACCCACTGTATTTTGAGAAAAACTAAACTCTAACGACATCTGTAAGAATATTCTGATCGCAAATTAAGATATTTTATTGTTATTCGCTAATTCATAAATAACCAGCTCTTCGATAATTAATCACCTGCTACCCACGACATAGCTTCCAGTCGCTGGTCCACAGTAAAATTCTTATAATTCCCCTGTAAAAGAAACCCATTAATAGAAGAAAGAACATGAATCCATTTTCTATTGGTTACCATAGCTACTCTATTTAGGCTCTTATGATGAACATGAGGAAAACGAGTGCCAGCTATCATTGTACGGAGTGAGAAAAACTCAATATTCGCATCTTCTAGATACAGGTTAATTTTTCCTTGCTCCTCTATGAGTGCCAAAATTTCATTCTGCATGGTGCGCATTCCATCTGCGTCCATATCGCCGTGAACGATATATCCTACAGTATTATCGGATAAAGAAAAACTTGTAAACAAGGGAATAAGGTTTGTATTTTAAAGCTACAAACATTTACTGTTCAATACTACTTGCTTGAAAAGAAATTAAAATATTTTCGATAAACTGCACAGAAACTTCTATAGGATTACAACACACTTCACAATCTTCAATATAAGATGTGCTTACCGATGGGTCTAGAAGCATGGATACTTCTTCCCAACAATGCGGGCATTGAAAAAAATGTTCCTCCATCGATTACCAATTTATAAGATGCTATCTAGTTCTTCTGAAACAATCTCCCATTGCGACATGAGGCTTTCTAGTTCATCCTTTTTATCTTGATAGGTATCGAAAAAGTCAGATTGAGCAATGGTTGCTTCGTAATTAATAGAGAGTTCCACATCAATTTCCTTAATTTCCTTTTCTAGTTTAGCAATTTTAGCTTCCGTTTTACTAAGTTTATTCTGAAGGGATTTTACACGCTTCTGATCTTCGTATGATTGCTTTCCTGAAGCGGCTTCTGGTTTAGCAGATTTAACGACATTCGTACGTTTTTCGGCCTCTCTCAAATTCTCCAGGTTTCGTTGTTCTAAGAAATAATCAATATCGCCTAAATATTCTTTTATCTTTTGATCTTTAAACTCATAAACCTTCGAACTCAAGCCTTGTAAAAAGTCACGATCATGAGAAACCAACAGAAGGGTTCCTTCGAAATTTTTAAGGGCATCCTTGAGTACATTTTTGGATTTTATATCCAAATGATTCGTGGGCTCATCCATTACAAGAACGTTAAATGGCTGCAAAAGTAATTTCGCAAGCGCCAATCGGTTACGCTCTCCTCCAGATAGTACACGTACATATTTATCGACTTCTTCGCCTCGAAATAAAAATGCTCCTAAAATATCTCGAACTCGCGGACGCGTTTTCTCATCTGCAGCATCTAACATGGTATCCTCTACCGTTTTACTTCCATCCAGATACTCAGCTTGATTCTGCGCAAAATATCCTATCTGCACATTATGGCCTAATTGCAAATCTCCTTGATGCTCCAACTCACCCACAATAACCTTTGCCAACGTCGACTTTCCCTGTCCGTTTTGACCCACAAAAGCAATTTTACTGCTCCGTTCTACCATCAGATCTACATGAGATAATACTTGCTTTTCTCCGTAATTCTTAGAGACACCTTCGGCTGTAATCACTACTTTACCTGGTGTGATCGAAATAGGAAAACGAAGACTCATTACACTATTGTCATCTTCATCTACTTCGATACGATCAATTTTATCTAACTTTTTAATTAAAGATTGCGCCATCGTCGCTTTGGAAGCTTTCGCACGAAACTTTTCTATGAGCTTTTCGGTTTGCTCTATATGTTTTTGTTGATTCTTCTGGGAAGCCAATTGCTGCTCTCTTAATTCCTGTCTTAACACTAAGTATTTAGAGTATGGCTTTGGGTAATCGTAAATCTTACCGAGAGAAATTTCAATAGTCCTATTAGTAACATGGTCTAAAAACATCTTATCATGAGAAACAAGGACCACAGCACCTGGGTAATTCTTAAGAAATTCTTCTAACCATAAAATCGATTCGATATCCAAATGGTTGGTGGGCTCATCGAGAAGCAAAATATCGTTGTTTTGCAGTAACAACTTTGCTAATTCGATACGCATACGCCACCCTCCGGAGAATGTTTCGGTAAGCTTTTGAAAATCCTCTCGCTGAAAACCTAGTCCTTGGAGAATTCGTTCAGTTTCCCCTTGATAATTATACCCACCATGTATCTCGTACTGATGTTGTATCTCATTGAGATCAATCATTAATTGATTGTAGCTCTCACTTTCATAATCGGTCCGTTCTGCCAACTGCGTATTAATTTCCTCCAGTTGTTGCTCTAATTTCTTTATTTCAGTGAAAGCTTCATAGGACTCTTCGAGTACGGTTCTACCCTTCGTAAAATCGATATCTTGCTTTAAGAACCCGATGGTCACTTCCTTATCCATGGCTATTTGACCTTCGTCATACTCTTGTTCTCCAGAAATAATTCGAAGCAGCGTAGATTTACCTGCCCCGTTTTTACCAACCAAGCCTACTCGATTTCCTGGGGTAAGTTGAAATGTAATCCCTTCGAATAGGTATTCGCCTTGAAAAGAAACAGAAAGGTTATGAATATTGAGCATATACTTATAAATAAAAATTATGGCGCAGCACGCTTGAAGACTGCAAAGATGATTAAATTTGTGGAGACAAAAAAGAATGAATAGACTCGAAGTCAGTTAGAAATGAAAGGAACAAAACTCTATAGTATTTTTACAGGCACCTGCCCAGTTTGCCATAAAGGAAAAATGTATCAATCTACCAACGCATATAAGTTTTCGGATACATTAAAAATGCACGAACGATGCTCGAATTGCCAGGTTAAGTTTAAAATAGAGCCCTCCTTTTTTTACGGAGCAATGTATGTGAGTTATGCCGTTGGTGTAGCGTTCGCTATAGCTACATTTATTATTGCATATTTCGTTTTTGGGTTAAATAGATTGCAAACGTTTTTTGCCATTACTGGGATGCTTCTTATATTATTACCAGTAATTCTTAGGCTCTCCCGTAATATTTGGATCAATTTCTTTTTTAAATTTGACGCAACAAAAATTTAAGTCTAGCTGAGAAAGCGATCAATTCGAACATCTTCTGGAAGCTCTAAACCATGTTCTAGATGATCGTGAAGGAGTTTTGATAGTCTTGGCGCCATAAGGATGCCTCGGGTCCCTAAACCGTTTAAAAAGGCTATTTGAGCATATTTAATGTGTTTACCAACTATAGGCCTTCTATCTTTCACTGTAGGCCTCATCCCTACGAGTTGAGAAATTATCTCAAATTCACAGGTAATCATTTTGCGCAAAGCGTTCTCAATTTGCTCCTTACTTCGATTGGTTTCAAGAAAGGTATTATCGCCATGAACAAATGTGGCTCCTACTTTATAAAGATGATCCCCAAGAGGAATGATAAAAAATGGCCCCTTAAGCACAGATGATAATTGAAGATCTGGGGCTTTAATAATTAAATACTCACCTTTCTTGGGAATCAAACACTCAGGCGGAAAAAACGGGTTTTTGAGCGCTGCAGACCCTTCGCAAAAAATGATACGCTTGGCTTTAATGTCCCCGTAAGCAAGTCCGGTATCGGTCAATTTCAATTCTTGGTATTGAAATGAGGTATCAACATATCGGCCTGTTGTATGCAACATTTCACGAAATGAATTGAGCAAAGTTGGAGTATCCAACTTAAAAGCCTGCAACACCTCTCCAAATCCATAAGGAGCATTAATTGCCGTATTTTTATTTTCCCCAATTGTAGCGGACAAATAGGGTTCAAGTATCTTTTTATCACTTGCCACCATCCAATCGTTTTGTTCTTGTGGATTAGTCAACACACGATTAATTGGCAGCTCCTTTAAAAAAGGACAATCTAAATGTCTTGAAAGTCGCTTATAAAAAGGCAAAGCCTCATTCATAAATGCATTCATCTCCCAAACAGGAGTAAACCACTTTAATACTACAGGATTTACAACTCCGCCGGCAACACGAGTAGCGGTTTGTTGCGCAGTATCGAATACAACAAAATCTTTACCGTCCTCGATCAATCGAGCACAAGCACTTATTCCGGCTACTCCAAGTCCAACTACTATATAATCTACGTCTGCCATGACTACAAATGTAAAGCCCTCCGCTGCAGTATGCAACGGAGGGCTTTGATATTTTTAGAACACTACGAGCTTAGTAGTTCCACATATCCATTTCAATATTTCGGATACGATCCTTGATTCTGTCAGACTCTAATAATTGCATTAAGGCATTGTCATTAATGTAATCTTCTACTGTACGATCTCCTTGAACATTATCTTCTTTATAGATAAGTGCTCCAAAACGACGTGAGTTTAACAAATGATCATATGAAATTGGCTGTGATGTATTCTTATTGTTAAAGGCTTTAGCTCTATGCAACGCTTGACGTGCAGCGGGGAACCATACCCAAAACAATTCTACTTTTGATTCACCAGCATCATCGAAGGCTTTTGAACGGGCTTCATTGGCTACCGGGCAAAGGCCCAATAGACGGTACTTTAACTCACCTTGACGTTTGTCTAAGTACCAAAATCCTCTAATTCTCCATTCTTCGATATCACCAGCATCTAAGGTAAAGCGTCTTATGTACTGTGCATCTACTTTACCTTCGGCATTGAATTGCTCAATACCTAAGTCTGTAGTATCACTATACACTAAAGAAGCGTCAATATCCTTAAGTGTTCTTTTTTCTGTAAAATACGAATCGGTATATACGTGTTCAATCTCACCGTTCTTGATGTTCTTAACTAACACATCATATAGTGAACGACGTTCGGCACCAATGTTATTGGTATCGATAGGATAATAAAGCGGAAAGTTTACACGCTCGTCAAGGTCGATAACTTCCCAAACGGTACGTGACCATAACACATCTCTATCATCTACATAACCGTATGGTAATGGCTCATCATTATCATAGGCTATCTGCGCTTCGGTACGAACTCCAATTTCTTCTGGAGTCTTGGCATTAAGGACGTTTAACTGTGCAGTTGCACTCACACCCATTAATAACCCCAAGCTACATAAAACAACGTTTCTCAAATTCATAATTCCTAGTTTATTCTTTTAGTTTTTCAACTCGATCAATACTGGAGAAATTTTCTTCAGTTTATATCCTGTGTTTCCAGAGATATTTGCATTGATATCGAATATTTGTACAGTTTCACCACGTTTTGCCCTACGCAAAGTAGCTTTCGCTTGTGCGTTTAATGAGCGTCCGTTTACACGTACAGTTGGCTGTCCAGATACTTTAAAGCTAAACCCAGTAACAGCTAGGTTTAAATCGAAATCAAAATCTGGCAAGGCAGCACCTACACTCGCAATCTCCAATCCTTGACGTTGCATAGCAACAGGACCTCCATCACCGGTTTCACCACGAATGGTACCCGTTGGACGTGGAATATCTTTAATACGGAAAGTAGATGTTGTGTTGATACGTTGTCCATCTGGCAAAGTACCACTAGCCGTAATATTTACTTCTCTACCTGTTCCAGGACGCATTGTATATTTACTTCCCGATCCTTTTGTTAATCCAGGAGCCGAAGCACTTACCTTATTATCTGGAATACCAGGTATCGAAATGGTCATTGGGTTATCCAATGCACGGTATACTACATTCATTTTGTCCGCCGATATTACTGCGGCGTTAGGTTTAGAAATGGTAGCGAAACCTGTCTTTACAGGCACTTCTACTTCTTCTCCACCTTCACCATAGTATAAGAACCCTTCGATTTTGTGATCTCCAGGAGAACCAGCACCTACTTTAAGCTTCACAGCACCACCTTCGATGGTATAGTCTCTGTCTTTCTTTAATTCACGACCATCTAAGGTTAACGCTTCTCTCTGTGGAACCGTACTTGCATCGGTACGACCTAACATGATCTTACCGTCAAACGTTTCACCAGAGTAGTACGCAGACTTAGGCGCATCCATTAATGTAGAATAGTTACTAAATGATAATGCGGCCGCCTGTTTTCCAGCAAGCATTTTAGACAATAACTCACTTTTGGTGGTTTTGATATCTGCTTGGAATTGCGTCAACTTAGTCAAAGAAGCTACCAAAGGAAATCCTTCGTAGTTATAACGTAACCAATCTATCTTCTTACCATCGCGATTCTCAACTTTTTCTGATGCATTAAAGTTTTCGTCGATCGATTTTTTAATATCCTCAAGACCTGTAATTTGTTTAGATAATACTGTATCGGATTCGATAGATGCAAATAAAGCATCCATTTTTGTGCGATATCCATTGATCTTATCTACAAATTCTTGTCCTTCAGGCTTGTATTTGTCTGCGTTAAAGAAACGACGATCAAAGAAGTCTGGCTTGTCCATAACTTCAAAATCGGTTGGGTCTTCCAAGTCTTTAATAGACTCACTCTTTAACGATGTTAAGTAGCTATCTAATTCATTAGATATAGTTTCTACTTCTTGTGCTTTTACTAGTACTGCACCGTATTGTTCCGGCTCATCGGCCGCTTTGGTCGCTAGACCATCCATAAACGCTACATTACGTGCTGCAGTATCTGTATTCGCTTTTTCGATTTTGTTATTCAATATTCCAAAGGCAGATAATACTTCTTTAGACATATTGAGTGCTAGCATTGCGATGAAAACCAAGTACATTAGGTTAATCATCTTTTGCCGCGGGGATAGTTTTCCTCCTGCCATTTTAATTTGCTTTTAAATTAATATTCAGTTAAAAAACTATGATTATTTACCACCCATTGCAGTCAACATTCCTCCGTATACTCCATTTAATGAAGAAAGGTTTGTTGCTAAATGTTCCATTTGAGCTTTCAATTGAGCAGCGTTTTCAACTACTTGCTCATTTACTTCAGCTTGACGACTAGTAGATTCTACCTGTACTTTGTATAAGCTATTTAAGCTTTCCATTTGTGCAGCAGCTAATGCCATTTCTTCGCTATATTTCTTCGTAGAATTCATAGCTTCGGCTGTAGGAGCCATTCCTTTAGCAGCACCTTCAAAAGAACGGATGCTGTCACCAAGGCTAGACATTAATTCTGAATCGATTTTTGCGCCTTTCAACATTTCATCTAATTTTTTAGATAAAAGTCCTTCAGCATCTTGAGGGGCTTCTTTCTTTCCTTTAGCAGATTTTCCACCAGCTAATTCAGGATAAACAAGAGACCAATCTAAATCGTCGTCTACAGGTTCGAAAGCTGAAATCGCAAAAATAATTGCTTCAGTAATCAAACCAATAGCCAATAAGATTCCACCGTTTAAAGGTCCTAATTCCCAGTGAAGAATCTTAAAAAGCGCTCCTAATATTACAATAGAAGCTCCAAGCCCGTAGGCCATATTAAAAAGTTTCTTAGATGATTTTGACTGTGCCATAATACAAAAGTTTTTGAGTTAAGTTACCTAGTTGCTAGGTTTAGTTAATAAAAAATAGTTAAGATATTGGGGTATTCAAATTTCTAATTTCTAACGGCCATCGCCTAGTTTATTGTTTAAGACAACATCGGTTCCCATATAATCCTGCACGGTTCTGAAGCCGATATAGCTACGAGCAGAATCTGCATATTCATAGTCACGAGTACTTACCTGTAAGAAGTAAGCAATGTCTTTCCATGAACCTCCACGAACAACTTTACGCATATTCTCGTTGTCATTCACATTCGGGTTCATCGTTGAAGTATACTCATAAGAGTTAGGGTCGTAAGAAGAGGCAACCCATTCGCTTACATTTCCTGCCATATTATACAGGTTGTAATCGTTAGGTTCGTAGGCATCCGCTTCTACAGTATATAAAGATTGATCTGCCGCATAATCTCCTCGAAGAGGTTTAAAGTTAGCGTTAAAACAACCACGGTCATTTTTAGCATAAGGTCCTCCCCATGGGAAGGTAGCAGATTCTAAACCACCACGTGCCGCATATTCCCATTCTGCTTCTCCTGGAAGTCTAAATTGGTTAACGTGCTGACGGTTCTTATCTTTTTGATATGAGTTTTTGTACAATGTTCTCCAAGCGCAAAATGCTTTTGCTTGCAACCAATTAACTCCAACTACTGGGTAATCACCATAGGCTTCATGCCAGAAGTAGTCATTATGCATTGGTTCATTATAGGAGTAGTTAAAATCTTTAATCCATACTGTAGTATCAGGATAGATCATGATTTCTTCTTTCTTAATATAGTCTTTACGCTTTCCTTTGGCACGAGCAGCAGCCTGCATGTCCATATACGTATATTGGAATTTCAGTTTCTGAACATCAATAGAACGCTGTCCATTGTATGCCTCTTCTGCCGGGATGTACATAGTGTCCATCACCTCAGCATAATATTCATCTGGATATTCAGATGTATCCCAAATAAGATCTACATCACGGTTGATTTTTCTACCCGCGTAGAAATCTTCACCTAATTCATAATAATTATCATACATGTATTGTTCGTAAGGAGTCATCTCCTCATCTTCTTGGTCTACGAATGCGAAATCCCCAATTCCACCTTCATCTCCAGGCGTCGAACCAACTTCATCTGCAAGAATAGCTAGCTTTAAACGCACGGTAGAATCACGTACCCAATTTACAAATTGTCTGTATTCAGAATTTGTTACTTCAGTCTCATCCATGTAGAAGGAACGTACTGTAACAGTCTTGGTAGGAGCATCATTAACGGCTACAAAGTCGTCATCAGATTTACCCATAATGAAAGAGCCTCCAGGAATTAGAGTCATTCCATATGGCTTTTCGGGGTGCCATTTCTTTCCTTTCGCCCCAACCAGCTCTCCTCGATCTCCTGAGTTACAACTAGTTAAAAAGGCCACCATCGCAACGAATGCAATATACTTCTTCATAGGTATTTAGGTTAAGTTTAAGTATGATTCAAGGGCGTAAACCTATTTATAAAATTTCAAAAAAACAACATTTTTCTGAAAAAACACTTGAACCAATCACTCGGTTTCTTTGATTAAACTTCATTTTTCCGCCGGGCTTTTAACCACCTTTCCGGAATTTGTTGATTAGTTGCACCCAAATATTCGCCATAAGTGCAAGGTAATAACGTTTTGCTTTTTAATTTATTATTAACATTTGAAAAAAATGGTAATTCTACCCACCAACGCCCGGTTTTACTACTCTTCTTAAAAAGCAGCACCTCGTCATCAATTGGTACTTTATAGGTAATATACGACTGTTCATCGTCAAATTCACCTTCTTTTACTCTAAAATTAACACCTTCTATAAAATACCAAATTACTTGTGCTAACATGGCCGCAGCCGCTGTCACATTTTTTTCGGCTTTTACACCATATATGCCAAAAGAACGAACTCTATTGCTTATTCCTGCGTAACGAGCTATGGCACATATCTCTCGACCATCGAATCCATTGGGCCCAGTGTTGTTTTTATAACTCATTTCTGCTCCTTTTATTGCTGAAACATCTAAAGATACCAAATCGGCATTTCTCAAAATTGGCTCTACGGAAGTAATATCGGCAGTTACTTCTCCCAATCTATAGGCATCGAAGTAAAGTTTTTCCATTAAGGCAATCTCACCAGGAGGATTTAAATAAGACTGATACCCAAGTACACTATAGTTGAATAAATTATATGGCTTCTCAACGATAAGCTTTCCGACATAAGATATATTCGAAATGGCAGCTTCGGCATCCCCTAAATCAAATCGACTATCGATATTAGCCAAGTTGACCATGGCCCCTAAAGTATCGTAAGCCCTATATTGACCAAACACCAAATCTTGACTCCCACCTATCAAAATTGGAATGATGTCTTTTTTCAATAAAGCTTCGGTAACGGTACGCAAGGCGAAGTAGGTGTCTTGAACAGTTTCTCCTTTTTCAATGTCACCTAGATCCACTATCTTATGATTCCAGTTTCCCGGATACAACGCATACAATTCTTGGCGATACGAATCAAACGAAATAGTTTCACCTAGATAGTTTACATCGTTTCGATTTTCTAAAACTCCAAAAATGGCAAATTTCACGTTTGCTAAAGAGGGTAATTGTCCTTTTCTCGCATGAACTGCAATTTCCTTTCCAAGCACACCTTGAGGCAATACTTCCTTGTGTGCAATTACAGCTTTTGAGACGGGGGAAAGAAAATCGATCATTATTTTTTCTTGGCGGTAGTTTTCTTTTTAGCAGTCTTTTTCTTTGGCGCTTTCTTTTCGATAAGATCTAAAGCATCCTCTAACGTTAACTTATCTGCCTTGGTAGTTTTTGGCAGTTCAATCTTGGTCTTACCCTTAATTAAGTTAAAGCGTCCCCAACGTGCTTTTTCCAATCGGATTCCTTCTTCTGGCCACTCATTAATCAATTTATCAATTTCCTTCTGCTTTTTATCTTCAATAAGCTGAATGATATCCGCATCCGATAAATTATCAAAATCGTACTTCTTGTTTACATTAATAAACATGTTGTTCCACTTAATGAAGGGACCAAAACGACCTTTTCCTTTTTGCACCGGTAAACTTTCATACATATATATAGGTGCATCTGCTTTTTTCTTTTCTTCTATTAGGACTTTCGCATCGTCCATAGTAACATCCAAGGGATCAGCTCCTTTTGGAAGGGAAATAAACTTCTTCCCAAAACGAACATAGGGACCATAACGCCCGTTACTCACTTCGACTTCTTCTCCTTCATAAATTCCTAAGGATTTCGGTAGCTTGAATAAATCCAGAACTTCTTCAAAGGTCACTAAATGAAGTTGTTGATCTGGACGCAAACTTGCAAACTTCTTCTCTTCATCATCTGGCGCTCCAATTTGTGCCATAGGTCCAAACTTACCTAGGCGCACTAAAATAGGCTTACCTGTTTCTGGATCTTCTCCAAGAATACGCTCTCCACTCTCGCGTTCAGCATTTTCTTGCACATCTTCCACTCTTGGGTGAAATTTGTTATAGAATTCCTTTAACATATCTTTCCATTGCTCATTACCATCGGCAATTGCATCGAAGTCTTCTTCTACCTTGGCCGTAAAATTGTAATCTAAAATCGTATCGAAATGCTCCACTAGGAAGTCATTTACTATCATTCCAATATCGGTTGGCACTAACTTCCCTTTGTCACTACCCACCATTTCGGTAAGATTTTTCTCTTTTAATTCATTGGAAGCAAGTGTAAGTTGAGCATACGAGCGCTCTACACCTTCGACTGTACCTTTCTCAACGTAGTTTCTATTGATTATCGTCGAAATAGTTGGCGCATAGGTAGACGGACGTCCAATTCCTAATTCTTCTAACTGCTTTACCAAAGATGCTTCGGTAAAACGATATGGAGGTCGAGTAAATCTTTGAGTAGCTGTTATATATGTATTGGTTAGTGGATCGTTAACCACTAAGTTTGGCAACATTCCTTCTTGCTCCTCTTCTTCATGATCTGTACCTTCTAGATATACTTTTAAAAAGCCATCAAATTTGATCATTTCACCGTTCGCAGTAAATTGCTCGTTTACAGATTGCGAAGCATTGATTCCGATCTTTACATTGGTACGTTCCAACTGAGCATCACTCATTTGGGAAGCGATAGTTCGCTTCCAGATTAATTGATACAACCGCTCTTGATCACTATCGCCAGTTATTGCATGTCGTGACATTTCGGTAGGACGAATCGCTTCGTGTGCTTCCTGAGCACCTTTGGCTTTACCTTTATAATTACGAGGCTTACTGTATTCGCTACCATACGAATTCTCAATCTCTTTTTGCGCAGCGTTTCTCGCATCTTGTGAAAGATTTACACTATCGGTACGCATATAAGTAATTAGTCCAGCTTCATATAAGCGTTGCGCAATTGTCATGGTCTTACTTACAGAAAAGTAAAGTTTACGTGAAGCTTCTTGCTGGAGTGTTGACGTAGTAAAAGGAGCCGCCGGCGACTTCTTTGCTGGCTTTTTTGTTAAATCGGCTACATTATAACTCGCCTGAATATTTTTTTGAAGAAATGCACGAGCCGCATCTTCTGTCTCAAAGTTCTTTGGAAGTTTGGCTTTAAACTTACTTCCGTTTTCGGTGATAAATTCGGCATCCACACGATAAGAGGCAACTGGATTAAAAGCTTCGATATCACGTTCACGCTCCACAATTAATCGCACCGCGACACTTTGAACGCGACCTGCAGATAGACCGCCTTTCACCTTTCTCCACAATACTGGAGAAAGCTCATATCCCACTAGCCTATCAAGCACACGACGCGCCTGTTGCGCATTTACCAAATTGTAATCTATCTTCCTTGGATTTTCGATAGCTTTCAAAATAGCCGTCTTTGTAATCTCATGAAAAACAATACGTTTGGTATTCTCGTCTTTTAAATCTAATGTTTCAGATAAGTGCCATGCGATGGCCTCTCCTTCTCGATCCTCATCACTTGCCAACCAGACCATTTCGGCTTTCTTAGCAAGTGCCTTTAACTCTTTTACCAGGGATTTTTTATCGCTGGAAATTATATATTTAGGTGTAAAATCGCCTTCAACGTCCACCCCCAATTCCTTAGAAGGAAGATCTGCAATATGACCAAAACTTGATGTCACTTTAAAATCCTTTCCCAAGAATTTTTCAATGGTTTTGGCTTTTGCGGGGGACTCAACAATCACTAGATTCTTTGCCATAGTCGCTTTATATTTGGAGTACAAAAGTATATCATTTTTTTATACTTCAGTTTTAAAACTCAAAAAAGCTCAATAGAAATTAGTTGTTTATAGCTCCATATTTAAAGCCATATATAGTTACTGTTCTCAAAGAATCAAGTTCTTTCAATTGGCAATTCATCGTCAAATCCAATGGTGTCTTTGTAGAAAAAATACATAGGGAGATGCACAAAATAAGCGGTTAAAAAGACTCCAACAAAACATAAAATAAGACCTAATTGAGCAATCATAGAAGAAAGCATTATAATTCCAAAAACATAAATCCAATATTTATGACCCAATTTAAAAGCGGCCCTAATGGTGTCGCTTACCGATAATTTCTGATTAAAAACAAAAATAGGAAGGATAAGCTGCAGTGGCACCATAACATAAAAGATTGGCAGATAACAGAGAAGTGCCGCCACTATAGCAATACCTCCAGAAGCTAAAGCAAGAAGAAACAACTTCCCAACATTTCCTTTTAACAACACAAAATAACCACCTATCTCCTCTGATGAGCCAGTGTCGGCTTTTTTAAGCACTTTGTAAAAATGCCCAGCAATAGGCAATATAATTACCTGCATCGCAAAAGAAGCGATGATAACAATTACTGAATAAATGATAACAGGAAGTGGCGAACTAAATGGTAAATCGGGTTCATAACCGTATCCATTTCCATAAGCACCCGCTTCAAGCAAGTCTATATAAATAGGTAAAACAGGAATTAAAATAAGTAGAATAAGCGGTAAAGCTACTCCAAAAGCCAAAAGCGAGTGAACTAGGGCATCTTGCCATACCAACTTCACCATATCGATACTTCGACTCAAAATACTCCCAAAGTCCACCCTTGGGGCATTTTCTATTTTCTTAAAAATATCAGGTTCCATAGGCATTTAATTGAATTTAGATTTTTGTAAAAGTATAAAAAAGAAGTATGTCATTTTGTCATAATTATTCATTTAATTGTATCTTTGCGAAGCCTCCGCCAGCCTAGGCACATTAATTGACGATATCAATAAACTTTCATTTTTCTGAAAGCAACCCCAACTATGGAAGAGAAGATTATAGACGAAAAAAAACAGGGAGAATCGTTGGCTTTACAGCCAAAAGAAGGAAACACTAAGAAATTGTTCATTGAAAGTTACGGCTGTCAAATGAACTTTAGTGATAGTGAAGTTGTTGCTTCGATTCTTACCCAGCAAGGATATAATACAACCCAGCAATTAGAAGATGCAGATTTGGTGCTGGTAAATACGTGTTCTATTCGCGATAAAGCAGAACAAACTGTTCGCAAGCGCCTCGAAAAATACAATGCAGTTAAACGCAGTCATAATCCTAGAATGAAAGTAGGCGTTTTAGGTTGCATGGCCGAACGTCTTAAAAGTAAATTCTTAGAAGAAGAGAAAATTGTAGACATGGTAGTAGGACCCGATGCCTATAAAGACCTTCCTAACTTATTAAAAGAAGTTGAAGCAGGTAGGGATGCGGTGAACGTCATTCTCTCTAAAGAAGAAACATATGGAGACATCTCTCCTGTTCGATTGGGAGGCAATGGTATTACTGCGTATGTGAGTATTACTCGCGGTTGTGATAACATGTGCACGTTTTGCGTAGTTCCGTTTACACGGGGAAGAGAGCGAAGTCGTGATCCTAAAAGTATTCTAGAAGAAGTAAACGATCTAGCTTCAAAAGGATATAAAGAAATTACCCTGCTCGGGCAAAATGTTGACAGCTATCTTTGGTATGGAGGCGGATTAAAAAAAGACTTTAAAGACGCTTCAGAAATTCAGAAAGCCACAGCGACCAATTTCGCTCAATTAATGGAAATGGTTGCCTTAGCACATCCTAAAATGCGCATTCGATTTTCGACCTCAAATCCTCAGGATATGACCGAAGATGTGCTGCACATAATCGCGAAATATGACAACGTTTGCAATCACATTCATTTACCTTTTCAAAGTGGGAGCACGCGTATCTTAAAAGAAATGAACAGACAACATACACGGGAAGAGTATTTCGAATTAATTGACAAAGTTCATCGAATCATTCCCAATTGTGCGATCTCTCAAGACATTATAGCCGGTTTCCCATCAGAAACAGAAGAAGATCACCAAGACACGTTGTCGCTTATGGAACGAGTGAAATTTGGGTTTGGATTTATGTATATCTATTCTGAACGACCTGGCACGATGGCTGCTCGAAAATTTGAAGACGATGTACCAGAGCCAATAAAGAAAAGACGTCTTTCGGAAATCGTGGCTTTGCAGCGCCAGCATAGCGAAATACGCACCAAAGAATTCTTAAACAATACAGTTGAAATTCTTATTGAAAAAGAATCGAAGAAAAACGAAAACGAATGGAGCGGTAGAAATCCTCAAGGAGTGGTTGCCGTATTCCCAAAAGAACATTACAAAGTAGGTGATTTCGTCATGGTAAAAATACATGATTGCACAAGTGCCACCTTAATTGGAAAAGCAACCGGATATTCAAATAATAATTAGAAATAGGAAACGATTATCGGTAATTACTAGAAAAAAGAACTCTGTAACTAGTTTTAAATATGTTTAACCATTTAAATATATTACGATGAAAAAAAATGTACATATTCTAAGCTTATTACTAATTGCTTTTATAGCTTTTGGATGTTCCTCGGACAATGAATCTTTGGATTCTACAGAACAACAACAAGAAGAAGAAGCCTTGGCTGATCTTGTAATTAAGGAAGTTCACGTCCAACTTATTGATTCTGAAGATTGTTCTCGACGCATCCAATTTAATGAAAATGGTAAGTTGGAAAACGTAATTTGGTGTGAAGATGCAACTGTTGTACGTACCCATTTTTATAATCCTGATGGTCAAATTACAGCAGTTACGGGGTATGGTGACTATATCTATGACGGGGCTCGTCTTATTCGAAGGTTGGGTGGAAATGATACTGGAAGCAGCACCGTAGATTATATTTACGAAGGAAACAAAGTGACTTCAGATGGGTATTACAATGGAGATCCATACAAATACAATCAGGTATTCGAATTTGAAAATGACACGCACCGAAAGCTTTTAAATGTAACCACCAATGAAAACGTACTGAACGAACCGTATGTATCTAACTATGTAGTTTATGAATATGAAAATAACCTCTTAGTGAGGGTGACGAGTGAGCAGTTTAACGAAGACACACAACCACTAGAATTGAAAGGAATGACCGAATATTTTTATGATGACAAAAGAAATCCGCTACAAACAGGATTGAATCAAGATGCGCTTATTTATTACATGACTCCATTATTATATTCTAGTGATTTAATTTCGACTTTAACCTATCAAATGCAACATAATGTAATCAAAGCCAAGCTTACAAATTTTGAAATTGGCTTTGAAAGAGAATTCACGTACGATTATATATATAACGAAAATGGATTTCCCATAAGTTATGAATTCAAGCGTGACGGAGAATCTTTAAGTATTTTCTCCTTTGAGTATTACTAAAACAATTTATGGAAAACATTCAGGCAGTAAAACAACGTTTTGGAATCATTGGGAACTACAGTCAGCTTAATCGCGCTGTAGAAAAAGCCGTGCAGGTAGCCCCTACCGATATTTCGGTATTGGTGACGGGAGAAAGTGGTGTAGGAAAAGAAAGCATACCCAAAATTATACACTCGCTTTCGCATCGAAAGCACGGTAAGTATATTGCCGTTAACTGTGGAGCCATTCCAGAGGGAACCATAGACAGCGAGCTTTTTGGTCACGAAAAAGGAGCTTTTACAGGCGCCACACAAACCCGAAACGGGTATTTTGAAGTAGCCGATGGTGGTACCATTTTTCTAGACGAAGTAGGTGAACTCCCCTTACCTACCCAAGTACGACTCCTACGTGTTTTAGAAAATGGAGAATTCTTGAAAGTAGGATCTTCTAAGATTCAAAAAACGGATGTTAGAATTGTAGCTGCGACAAATGTAAAAATGGCGGAAGCCATCGAAAAAGGTAAATTTCGGGAAGATTTATACTACCGTTTAAGTACTGTGGATATCAACTTACCTCCGTTGCGTGAACGAGGAGAAGACATTCATTTATTATTTAGAAAATTTGCTTCAGACTTCGCTCAAAAATATAAAATGCCCACCATTAGACTAGAAGAGCAAGCGGTGGCTTTGTTGATCAAATACCATTGGGGTGGAAATATTAGACAATTGCGTAATGTAACCGAACAAATTTCGGTCTTAGAGCAAAACCGAGTGATTTCTTTCGAAACGCTGCGCGGTTATCTTCCAAATGTGGGAAGCAATCTTCCTGCAGTTATTCAACCCAAGAAAAATCAAAGTGATTTTAGTAGCGAAAGAGAGATTTTATACAAAGTTCTATTCGATATGCAGCGCGATGTAAACGACTTGAAGAAGTTAACCATGGAGTTGATGAAGAACGGCAATGTAAGTCAGGTGCAAGAAGAGAACTCTGGTCTTATCAATAAAATTTATGCAGAAAATGATCAGGAAGTACAGCTATCAGATATTGCTGAAACTGAATCGTTTGAAGAAGCCCAAAAAGTTGAAGTATTAAACATACCCGAAAAAGTTGTAGAAGAAACAACAGATAAATATCACTTCGCAGAAGAAATTCAAGAAGAAGAATCACTTTCATTACAGGATAAAGAATTAGAGCTTATCAAAAAATCGCTTGAAAAATATGGAGGAAAGCGGAAAGCAGCGGCTGATGAATTAGGGATTAGTGAACGTACGTTATACCGTAAAATCAAACAATATAATTTGTAGCTTGCATCCCCTATGAAGATTTTAAAATTTAGCATACTCGTATTTTGTGTTACCTTTTTATTCCAAGGTTGCAAATACTATTCGTTTACGGGTGCCGATATCGATTATTCGAAAATCAAGACATTTCAGGTAAACAATTTCATTAATAATGCTCCTATCGTAGAGCCCGGAATAGGAAGAGATTTTACCGTACAACTTCAGGATTTAATCAATAATCAAACAAGTTTAGATCTTGTAACAAACAATGGTGACCTCGTCTATGAAGGCGAGATCGTTCAGTATTACATTTCGCCTATTACTGCTACAGCTCAAAGTACGGCTGCGCAAAATAGATTGACCATTGCTGTACAAGTACGATTTTATAACACCAATGATGCAGAAAAAGATTTCGATCAACGATTTTCCTTCTATTTTGATTATGGCGGAAGCACACAGTTAACGGGATCTGCATTGGACGACGCTTTGGCAGAAATTTTTGAACGAATCACGCAAGATATTTTTAATGCTTCATTAGCCAATTGGTAACTTATTGAATACAGATACGTACATATCATTGCTTGCCAATCCGCAAATTGTGGATCCTCAACAGCTCACCGAGCTTTCATCGGTGATTGAAAAATATCCCTATTTTCAAAGTGCTCGAGCCTTGCAATTAAAAGGTCTTAAAAACCAAAGTAGTTTTTTATATAACGACGCGCTCAAGGTTACAGCGGCACATACATCAGATCGTGATATTTTATTTGAGTACATTACTTCCAAAGAATTTATTCAGAATGATATTTCAGAACGCATACAAATCAATCATGCTGAAGTAGACCAAATAGAAGTTGTTTCTGAAAACATTTCTTTTCAAATTCATCAAGAGGTCGAAGCACAACACAAATCGGAACTTGAGAAAGCCGAAGCAATTCTGGATCCGCGACTATTTGAACGAAAACAAATTGCGCAAATTGAAGAAGAGGTTCCAGAACCTGAAACATCTAAGTCTATTGCTACGGAAAAAATAGAGACGCCTCAAATAGAACCTGATGCACCTCTTGCATTCACTAAAAAAGACACCCACTCATTTACAGAATGGCTGTTGCTCACCCAGGCGAAACCTATCGATAGAAGTTCGGAAACGCAAGTTGAAAAACCGACGCCAAACGATATATTAGACAAACAACGAAAATTTGAACTCATTGAAAAGTTCATACAACAACCTCCAAAATTAAAACCAAAACTAGCCTCTGAAAAACAAACAAACCTTGCCAAGCCTTATACAGAGCCGCAAGATGCTTTAATGACAGAGACTTTAGCCAAAGTATATTTGCAGCAAAAAAAATATAAAAAGGCCATTCAGGCGTATAAAATTTTAATTTTGAAAAATCCCGAAAAAAGTGGTTTCTTTGCAGACCAAATTCGGGCAATACAAAAATTGATAACTAAAGAACAATGAGCACGTTTACCATATTTTTAATCTTAATTATTTTCGTAGCCTTTTTACTCGTGGTAGTAATTATGGTTCAAAACCCAAAAGGAGGCGGATTGTCTTCTTCATTTGGCGGTGGAGGTACCCAGCAACTAGGAGGGGTTCAAAAAACAACCGACTTCCTGGATAAGAGTACTTGGACTCTTGCCACAGTAATGTTAGCTTTAATTTTATTATCTAACATTCCAATTATGAGTAATAGCACAGACGCTATTCAACAAGATATTGAAAGCACACTTCCTGCAACCGATACACTACCTGCGACAGATACAGATGGTGATACGTCAGGCGACTCAAATTAAGAGTTAATAAATCAAAGAATATGAATGCCAGCTCTGACAAGCTGGCATTTTTTGTTTAAAATTGGCAGTATAAACGCAATGGCATAATTTCTGTCTATTGACTAGCCGTAAAAATTAATTTATCAACTTAAAATAAAATTGAAAATGGCATTAAAAATCCAACCACTTTCAGACCGCGTTTTGGTAGAACCACAAGCTGCCGAAACTAAAACCGCATCTGGACTATACATACCTGATTCGGCTAAAGAAAAACCACAGCAAGGAAAAGTAGTCGCTGTTGGGAATGGAAAAAAAGACCATGAGATGACAGTTCAAGTTGGAGACACTGTATTGTACGGTAAGTACAGTGGCAGCGAACTTAAATTGGATGGTAACGATTATTTAATCATGCGCGAGGACGACATCCTAGCAATTATTTAATCATTTCAACAAGGTATAAACTCATTGAGCTTTCGTTTTCGAGAAAGCTAAAATTCAAAGATTTTAAAAATGGCAAAAGACATAAAATTTGATGTAGAAGCACGGGACGCGATCAAACGCGGTGTAGATGCATTAGCAAACGCAGTAAAAGTAACTTTAGGACCAAAAGGTCGTAATGTAATTATCAGCAAAAGTTTTGGAGCTCCGCAGGTAACAAAAGACGGAGTATCTGTGGCTAAAGAAATTGAACTAGAAGATGCCCTTGAAAATATGGGTGCTCAAATGGTAAAAGAAGTAGCTTCTAAAACCAACGACTTAGCTGGTGATGGTACCACTACCGCTACCGTTCTAGCTCAAGCTATCGTTAAAGAAGGACTTAAGAATGTTGCAGCAGGTGCAAATCCAATGGATTTAAAAAGAGGTATCGATGCAGCTGTAGCAGCGATTGTTGAAGATCTAGAAAAGCAGAGCGCCAAAGTAGGTAACTCTTCTGAAAAAATTGAACAAGTGGCTGCTATCTCGGCAAATAATGACGAAACTATTGGAGCACTTATTGCAGAGGCTTTCGGAAAAGTTGGTAAAGAGGGTGTGATTACTGTTGAAGAGGCCAAAGGAACAGAAACATATGTAGATGTTGTTGAAGGAATGCAGTTTGACCGAGGATACCTATCGCCTTATTTCGTTACTGATAGCGAAAAAATGCTCACCGATCTTGAAAACCCAATGATCTTATTGTATGACAAAAAGATCTCTAATATGAAAGATTTAATGCCTGTTTTAGAGCCTGTGGCTCAACAAGGAAAGTCGCTTTTAATTATTGCGGAAGATGTAGAAGGAGAAGCACTAGCAACCTTAGTAGTTAACAAATTACGTGGGGCACTCAAAATTGCTGCAGTAAAAGCTCCAGGATTTGGAGACCGCAGAAAAGCTATGTTAGAGGATATTGCTATACTAACAGGAGGAACTGTTATTGCAGAAGAAAGAGGATTTACTTTAGAAAATGCTACTGTTGAAATGTTGGGTACCGCAGAAAATGTAACCATCGATAAGGACAACACGACAATTGTAAATGGGGCTGGTAAAAAAGCAGATATCCAAGCACGTGTAGGACAGATAAAGTCTCAAATCGAAACGACAACTAGCGACTATGACAAAGAAAAATTACAAGAACGACTTGCTAAGTTAGCTGGTGGTGTTGCAGTTCTTTATGTAGGTGCAGCTTCTGAAGTAGAAATGAAAGAGAAGAAAGATCGTGTAGACGATGCTTTACACGCCACACGAGCTGCTGTAGAAGAAGGAATAGTTGCCGGTGGAGGTGTTGCTTTAGTTCGCGCAAAAGGTGTATTGTCTAAACTCACAACCGACACCATGGATGAAACTACAGGAATCCAAATTGTAGCGAAAGCTATTGAATCGCCATTGCGTACTATTGTAGAAAATGCTGGAGGCGAAGGATCTGTTGTAATCAATAAAGTAGCCGAAGGGAAAAAGAACTTTGGATATAATGCCAAGACCGACGAATACGTTGATATGCTGAAAGAAGGAATTATTGATCCGAAAAAAGTAACGCGAATTGCATTAGAAAATGCAGCTTCTGTTGCTGGCATGATCTTAACGACCGAATGTGCTTTAGTAGATATTAAAGAAGATACTCCTGCTGCTATGCCTCCTATGGGTGGCGGTGGAATGCCGGGGATGATGTAAGACTTGATCTACACTTCGTATTTATTAAATTTACACTTTAAACAAAAGGCTTCTGTTCGATACAGAGGCCTTTTGTTTTGGCAGGCTCACAAAACGTAAGTCTGTACTATTAGAAATCGTATTGTTTATGGAAATGGCAATCTAAAACAAACGTACCATTGTGTAAATTGAGGCTCTATTTCGGTGAATTTGTATCGGGATTTACCATGGCTGCATCTATGAAGAAGTATCTTTAGTGAAAACCAACGCATTATGAAGTTCCTTTCCTTACTCTTTTCATTGGTCTTTTCCATAGGCCTTTCTCAGACACCACCAATACAGAATATTTCGGAAAAGATAGAAGATTACTTCTCGGAAGAACGCCTTGCGATTCACTTACACACAAACAAGAGCGTTTTCTTTGCAGGTGAAGAGTTATGGTATACCGCCTACGGTTTCGATAGAGTTGAATCTAAAATTAGCACAAAGAACCACACATTACTTGTTTCTTTGTACGCTGACAACAATGAGTCTATTGCTTCATCGATGTTATTGCTCAATGAAGGAAATGTCTCAGGAAGTTTTATTTTGAAACCTACGTTGACATCTGGCACTTACTATCTAAAGGCTCATACCCCATCAATGAATGCATTGAACGAAGATGAGTCCTTTGTACTTCCCATACATATTATTAATCCAGAGGATAATGAAACAACTATTGCAGAAGGTTCCCATAAAGCATTAGATATTCAAGTTTTGCCAGAGGGTGGGCATTTAGTATCCGGCATTTCAAATACATGTGGGATCAAAATCTTAAACGCCGATGGGAAAGGAATGCCATTTCGATCTATCCAATTAAAAGATCAAAATGGTAATACACTTATTTCTAATGTAAAAACCAATCATTTAGGCATGGGTAAATTTAGTTTTATCCCTTCCTCTAATAAGAAATACAGCATTGTTGTAGACCAACAAATAGTTCCACTCCCCCACATCAAAGAGAAAGGAATAGCGATGTCTTCAAATACGAATTTTAATACTGGAGATATTCAGGTTCAGTTGGAAACGAACAACAATTCTATGGCCCAATTAGTAGATAGTGAATTAACCGTTTTAATACACAAAGACGGTCAATCGAAAGGCTATACGGTTTCTTTTGAAGAAAATTTTTCCCAAATCACATTTAATATCCCCAATAAGCAATTGTATAGTGGTGTCAATACCATTACCGTTCTAAAAGAAGGAACTCCCATCTTAGAACGTTTGGTTTTTAATCATAAAAGCATTTCTGAAACAACCGCATTAATTTCCGAAACCAAAAGAGTGCAAGACACATTTTCGTATACCATTCTTAACAAACGGCAACGAGAGACCGTAAAAAGCAAAGTGAGCGTTTCGGTGTTACCACTAGAAAATAAAAGCAATTCTATACGAGAACATATATACGCTTCCACCTTCCTCAAGCCTTTTTTAAAGGGTGCTGTGGAAAACCCTTCGTATTATTTTACTCGAAACAATTACCAAAAACAATACGAAATTGACCTTCTTTTGCTCAATCAAGGATGGAGTAAATACAACTGGAATTTGATTGATCAATTCAAGAAAAACAATACCTTATCATTTGGCCCTGAGGCCGGTATAAAACTCGATGGGTATGTTCGTTCTTTAAATGAAAAAGATCGCCCAGCCCAGGTATTACTATATTCTAAGGAGAACGAAACGTTAACTATGAGTGAGCTCAATGAAGCCTTAAAGTTCTCATTGGACAGTTTAAATTTGACTTCGGGTAGTAGATTTCAATTTTCTGCAATTGACACCTCAGGTAAGCCCGTCGAGGCCAATTTTTTCTACACACTCAAACCGTTGGAACGTGAACGTTTAAATCGCTTTACAATATCAAACGCGAATCCATTTTCAAAAGAATTACGACCCACTTCTCTAATCAACCCAACCAATGCCGAAGCTCTAGACACAGTAGTCCTGACCACAACTAAGTTGAAATACGCCAAGTTTTTTAGTAGTTGGGAGGGTCGAAAAATGACTCCCGCAGAAAAGTCGAAAGGCAACTTACGCAACTATATTGCCTCCTTTGGATACAATTCTATTTTCGTAGACGACTTTGATAGCCCAAAATACCAATGGCGAATTTTAGGAAGAAAAAAGGTTACACCAAAAGGAGGAACAATGATTGTAGAACCTGTGGTAATTGTGGACGGCATCTATTACGACGCCATGACAATAGGTGAACTAATATCACTTCAAGACGTAGACGAAATCTATGCCGACTACCAAGGAAAGTCTCATATATTCATGGTATTTACAAACCAGGAATGGAAAGAACGAACGCAAATAAAAACTGCGAAAGAGTTTACCGTTCAAAATGGATTTGAACCTAGGAAAGAATACTATACGCCTCAGTACACTAGTTATACCAATCAATCTTATAAAGATTTTGGTGTTGTTGCGTGGTATCCAGAATTAACTCCTAATGAAGATGGAACGATTTTAGTCGATCTTGAAAACCCAGGAAGAAGTGACCTCATCTTTTACATTGAAGGATTTACAGAAACAGGTGAGCCCATTGCTGCCATTCAAGAAGTTGTTATCAATCCGGGTAAATAATTTATAGAAGCATCCAAACAGCCATCCCGATCATGATGGCATTTTCAATAAACGTGGCTTCAGTCATTGGCAGCTTTAATGCGGTTCCTAAACACGCGCATTGTATACCCTTTTTATTCAACAACGCCCTTGTCACACCAAAAGTGGTTATTCCTAAAATAATTAGAGTTGCGATTAATGCATACTTGATTTCAAAACGAAATAAAAACGCCAAGCCAAGTGTGATTTCTATAAAAGGATAGAGCCAACCATAGACTGGCAAAACTTTAGCCAAAGGATCGTACATTTTAAACGACGCAGGAAACCCTTTCAAATCTAATAGCTTAAAAAAGCTAAAGACTATATAAAACAATCCCATGAAATCGAGCATCGTTTCTTCTAAATTCCAAGCTCTATAATTAAATAATACCGCTGTAGTAATTAGATATACAAAGATCAACAAAAGTGGTTGTAACTGCCTCAATTTACTCCTTTGTTCTCCCGCATTCGAATCGAATAAATTATGTTCAATCTGTTGCGAGATACGATATTTTTTGGGCAGGACCTCCTGAAAACTTTTAAGTGAAATAGCTTCGTTCATTGCTATTTGAACCGTGCCGTTTTCCAAATCGACATCTACCGAAGTAACACCTGGGATTACTCCCAGGTGTTTTATAACCGCAGCCTTACAACCGTTACAAGTCATTCCCGAAATGGAATAAATCTGTTTCATTAGTTGGTTTTAGACGCCTTTTTTAATTCAAATATATTCATCAAGCTATTTCGATAATTAACAGCATACAAGCGATTGTTTAAAACAACTACATCGGTAGGTTTATCAATACGGTCATGAAGTTCTTGCTTCAATGCGCCTGCATGATCAAAAACTAAAATTCGGTCATTCTCGAAATCGGTAACAAAGACTTCCGAATCTGAAACAAAAATTCCTGTTGCCGCATTCATTTTTTGGTCGGCTCCAATGACCTTTACAAAGTTTCCTTTCTTATCAAAGACCTGCACTCTATTGTTGTAAGCATCGGCTACCCAAATAGCATCTTCTGTTACTTGGACGTCTGTAGGATAATAAAAATCTCCTTCACTTTTTCCCTCTTTACCAAACGATATCCATTCATCATTCGACCCAAACAAAATACGATTGTTATAAAAATCAGCTATCGCAATTTCTCCATCCCGATTCCATACTCCTGCCGGTGCATCGAGCGAGTCTGAAAATTGAACTTTGCTAGGCAGCAAGTGTTGATCAAGGCTTGAATCATATCTCCAAACTTCATCATTACCATACAAAGGAATAAACAACTCATTGCCATTCGCAGCAATATGCATTGGTCGTTCTAAGGAGTCTATTGACTTCACTATTTTGCCTGCTTCGTCAACCAATACCACCCTGTTATGATCGCCATCACTTAGCCATACTCCTTCGTCTGTACTCGTAATACCGATCGGGTTAATACCGTCTAAAGTTACTGTATCTGTTAGTTGCCAATTCTTCGGTGCTTCTTTACATGAAAAAAGCACAGCCACTATGGCTAATGCACCTATTAATTTCTTTGCATCCATAATTACTGATTTACACGTTCATATTGACAACAACCTGGGAGTCCGTCGTAGGTGTTCTCATTGGCTTTGTGATTTTTCGTATCATGCCCTACACTAGCCACAACTTTTTCGATGGCATCTAAAGAAGTTTGTCCTTCGGCAAACTCAACCTGGAGCATTTTAGTATCGACATTCAATGCAGCCATTGCCACTCCTGCAATCCCTTGCACGGCTTTATCAATGCGCGCTTTACACATGCCGCAATTACCAGCTACAAATGTGGACGTTTTAATAAGTTCGGCCGTATCATCTAGAGCCGCTATATCCTTGTCCAAGGATTCTGTTGTACCATCGGCACGTGTTACTTTGGCATCATTTGGCGTATACCCTGCTTTAACCACCTGACTTTCTACTGCTTCAAGTGTTAACGATTTCTCGGCTGGATAATGAAAGGAAAAATCTCCCGTTTCAATATCGATCTTAACCTTCTTAATGCCTTTAAATTCTTTGAATTTCTTCTCTAAACCGTAGGCACAAAAAGGACAACCTAGTCCATCTACTTGGACTTCAAAAATGTCCATTGCTTTTTGCGCATTCATAGCAGGAATGCTAAAAGCTATTGCGAATATTACTATTACTATTTTTTTCATTTTTAATCTATTTAAAAGGTGTAACGTGTTCCTAAAAACACACTGTAATTTAATTCTCTACCCTCGGCTACATTTTGAACCAATGGCAATTGTAATGCCAAATCGAACGTTATGTTCTTTCCAGCGTATTGTATGCCCTGCGCATATAATAATTGATACCAATCTCTTTCTGTTAACAGAGAGCTAGTATACTCAAAATAAAGGTTTATTTGCTTGTTGGGGTATTGGGGTTTAAGCAATGGCAAACCAAAACCTAACTTCGCTCTAAACTCATCAAGAGTTCCATCTGGCACCCAATTGTACCCTACCTCGGTAGAAATACCGTATTTAAGTGTTTCGTATCCTGAAACAACTCCATAATAACCCTCGTAAAGACCCGTACTTAATCCAATAAGATCTAATTCTTTACCAGTTGGAATATTTTGCAGCGTTTTAGCGACAATTCTAAAGGTTTTTCCGGTTTGATCTTTTCTAAAAAACTGGTATTTACCTTGAACCTTTATATCGGCAATACTACTTCCACTTGTATCTGAAAAATCATAGCTCAAATAAGGAATATGAACAGCCACAAGCGAGTTCGAGGTTGGTAAATAATGCAACATTAAAGGAGCGTAAAAGGCGGTGCCTCGATCGGTATTTCTTATCTCTATTAATGTTTTGGTTGTAAAACTATTGCCACCTAGCATGATGGGCTTATCGGCCGTTATAGGCGGGCCTTGCGCCAGTAATGAGCCCGACAACAGAATGCCGAAAACAATACTTACTAAAATTTTTTGTTTCATTGTATCTTGATTTGATGGATAATTAACTTACTCGAATAGATCGAGTCAAGCCGAGAAGAAAAGGTTCTTTCGGCTAACAGTTAATCAATTCAAGAAGGTTTCATAAAGAACCTGTAGGTCTTCACCTAAGGGCGGTGGACTATAATCTCTAAAAAAGTGCGTGTTGGACTCGTAGTTGTCCAATGTATTCAGTACAAATACAGAAACAAAGGCAATTAAAAAATTCTGTTCAAATTGAATATCGAATGTCGCTTTCGCATAACTATCATCAGTATCAACATCGGTATATTCATTATTACAACAAAAATGATCTTCTTTTTCATCACCACAAGGGTGTGCTTCCATCTTCATTCCGCAGGACAAATGCTCATGACCTAGCGTAATTTCAGACATCATTTTAAAACTACCACAGTAATGTTCGGCTTAAGAAATACCTGTACTACTTAGTAATAGCAATAATGATAAGAATATTGAAACCATTTGTTTCATAAAGCAAAGATACAAAAAAGAGGGTACACCAATTGGTATACCCTCTGCTATAAGAATACTTTAACTATTAATTTTGATCCATAATCGCGTTCCCATCAGCGATTGCCTTTTCCATTTCTTCTTTTAACCGCAAAACATTTTTTTCATGACGATCTAAAGCTCGTTGCTTTTCTGGTGTCATTTCTACACCGTTTAAAATTTCTTCTGAACTAAAGTCTTTACCAAAACTTCCCATCCAACGCATCATAGATTTATTCGCGTTCTGTAATTGTTCAATCACCTGTTGTTTTTCGGCATCCACTTCTCCTTCAGAAATGGTGTTATTAATTCGATTCGCCAAACGACCAATAACAGACATCTTTGGCATTAATTCGTCGTGTACTGCCATCACTCGTAGCATCTGTTCTGATTGAGCGGCATCTGTACTTTTACCATCTACTATCTGGGTTTCACTTGTCGCATTCGAGTTGTCCTTTTTCGATTCGCCGCAAGCGTGAAGACCTGCAAAAAGAAAAATAAAAAAGAAGGTTTTAAGTAACTTCATATGATTCAAATTTTTGATATACAAATATAATCTAAGTACTGCGCTTCTGAAAATAAAATGCAGGTAAGAGCACTAATAAAAAAATAGGTTGAATTAAAAAGCGTCGTATATAAAACAAGGTTCGGTAACTTCTATTTTCAGATACGGCTAACATCCAAACAAACAGTATTCCTAAAACCACAAAGGCAATTCCATAGAGAACGGAAGAAAGAACAATAACGTCTCGTTTCTGAAAAACCAGCCATAGGATTCCCAATGACAACAATGTATTGATTAGATACCGCAATATCGTATAACCTACCAACTTACTTTGATTCATTTCTGGTAATTTGGTTGCAATCGTATGATCGGTTTCAAAAAACCGTAACAAAGGATCATAAAACAAATCATTCTCGTACAGTCTTACTGCAACAAGTCCGAACATAAGCAACAACGCAGCAATAATTCTAGCTCCCCTACTCATTCTTGTGTTTTTTAGATGACAATCCTCTAACCCAAAACATCCACAATAAAAACACCATCCCGTAAATAATTCCCGGAAATACGACTCCATGCAACATTTTGTTGTACTGCGGGTATTCGAACAACATCACCCCTAAAATGGCAATTCGTACGACGTTCATCGCGTAAATTAACACTGCACCCGCCAAAATAAAAAGTAGTGTTTTCTTCCAATGTTGCGCAAAGGAAATAACAAATGCTACAAATAAAATCATAATGCTAACGGCATTACAACCTTCGATAATATGAGCTAAATATTTACCATTTATGTACAATTTCATAGTAGGTTTGGAAGTATGAGGTATAACTTCTGCTTGATAACCCACACCATCGATGATAGAACGACTTTGTTTAGCGACAAGATTTGTTATAAAATCTGGCGCATACACACCTTCTTTTGAGAGGTTTAAATAAACCCCATATAAAACACTGAGCAAGATGTAAGTTCCTAAGAACAAAACGACAAATCGCAGCACCGATGCATATTTTCTAAAAAGTACTTTCAACAAAGAAGGTTTCTCACAAAAATATAGAAATAGAATTTGGCAAGTATCCTGCATTTGAAATACATTTACAAAAAATTTTTACGCATGCCTTTCACTTATTTACAACCCAAGATTTTAGCCATAATTGAGAATCCGTCTAAAACTGTTTCGACCAGGCTAACCAATATCTGCCAAGTTTTGCAAACGCATTTGGAAGCATATGACTGGGTTGGTTTTTATTTTGCCAATGAAGAAGAACGCACACTGCATCTAGAAGCTTTCGCTGGTGAACCAACAGATCATACAGTTATCCCGTTTGGCAAAGGAATATGTGGACAAGTTGCAGAGAGCAATGAAAATTTCGTGGTTGCTGATGTAAAAGCACAGGATAATTACATTGCTTGTAGCATTCATGTGAAGGCCGAAATTGTTGTACCCCTATTCAAAAATGGTAAAAATATAGGCCAAATAGATATTGACTCACATACACCTAACCCATTTACCGAAGCTGATGAACGCTTTTTAGAGTGGGTAAATTTGCAGGTAGCAACTATTCTCCCTTAAAATAAAATGGAATCTAACCATTTGAAAATCAGGAAAAACCCGGTTTAAAAAGCAACTAAACACCTAGGTAACAGAGTTTCATCTGTCTTTATTTTTGTTTCCAAGTAATAACAAACTAGAAACTAACCAATAAAAACGGAGAAATGAAAGTAACAATCGCAATTAAATACAGCGTATGGATAATGCTTCTAGCAATATCCTTTTCAGTTATTTCTTGTGACCCTGGTGAACCAGATAACCAAGAAACATTAAAAGAAGGAAGTGTTGAACCAAAACGAACAGATGGACCATATCCCCCTGTGCCGCCTTTTGAACGACCTCCAAATACCGAAATTACTGATATCCCAGTACCAGATGGTCCTTTAGTAGGAGAATTACGGCCTCTAAACGACGCTGTGCAAATCACTAAACTGATAGGTAAAAACGATACACTTAATCAGCCAAGAGGAAGACAGGCGGCCATTGAGTATAAGCAATACACCGAACTGGATAATTCTATAAATGTCACATCACTTTGTTGCCCAGAAATTAGCGTAGCAGAAAACGGGCAAACGGTTATCATGACAGGAAATACTTGGATGGCACTATCTGAGGATGGAGCTACTACGTTTTCCAATTTGGATCCTAGCACCATTTTTCCAAATAATGACGGTCGCTTGTGTTGTGATCAGGTAGTAGAATATCTTCCGGAATTCGATTTATTCGTTTGGCTCATGCAATACAGAAACAATTCTTCTGGAAAAAACAAAATTAGAATCGCCGTACAAAACACAGCGCAAGTACGATCCAGTAATGGAACCTCATGGACGTATTGGGATTTTGGAAGTGATATATTTGACACAGGAAGCACATTAGACTATAACGATCTAACTTATGGTAATAGTCAACTGTATTGGACTACTCAAAATGGAACCGGTCGAGTTGTAGTGCGCATCCCTCAAAGTCAGCTTGCTGCCAAGGGCACCGTTAACTTTTCATATACGGGTGGCACACAGGCAAAATGGTCTCACCTCACGCATAATGCCTCCAATACAGTATACTGGGCTGGACATCTCAATAATAGTCAGATGCGCGTATATAGCATGGTCGATGGAGAAGGATTCTATTCTTGGCGAACGGTAAACATTAACAGCTGGCCCAATGGATCTAATTCATCTATGACGCCAAGTCAGGATTGGTTAGAGCCTTTTGAAAAGAATAAGCATTATGTTTTTGGAAATGCGTTACAGGACAATGGAGTTTGGTTTTCTTGGTTAGCTTCGGCCAATGACAACTTCCCAGAACCGCATGTACAAATGGTTAAAATTAATACCGGAAGTTTTACGCTTGATCAACAAGTGCAGATATGGAATCCAGATTTCGCATTTATGGATGCCTTTTTATCCACAAATTCGCGAGGAGAACTAGGTATGGATGTAGCATTTGGCGGAGGTCCTTTTCACCCTAGTAATGCTGTTGGCGTCTGGGGAGATTTTGTAGTGTACTACCCAAGATTAAGTAATAGAACTACAAACAGATGGGGAGATTACAACACATCAAGACGTGCAAATGTAAATGGAATGGAATGGGTCGCTGGAGGCTATACCATGGACACCAATGCGGGCGGAGGTAATATTATGATTCCCCATTATATCCGATTTGGAAGATAAATTTAAAAACGACTAACTATCCAAACAAAAAACACCAAGTATTGAGATTAACGATCTCTACTTGGTGTTTTTAAATTTCTTTTCTAAGTACATTACATACCCGTGCGAATGGCTTCCACAGGGTCCAGTCTAGATGCTGAAATTGCAGGAATTATTCCTGAGATTAATCCAATAGCAGCAGATATCATTGTACCAATAAATATGTTCGTAGGCGAGAGTACAAATTCAAAATCACCTGTAAAGCTCGATGCAATCATGGATGCAATAAATACGAGGAATAAACCGATAAGACCTCCGATAATTGCCAAAATCACCGCTTCAAATAAAAATTGTAGCAAAATGAATTTGTTTTTCGCTCCTAGTGATTTTTGAATCCCAATTAGATTGGTACGCTCGCGGACACTCACAAACATAATATTGGCAATTCCGAATCCACCTACTAGCAGTGAAAATCCGCTAATCATCCACCCTATTACATTCATTTGTCCCGTTATATTATCGATAGCATCTGCAAAACCTTGCAGCTGATTAACAAAAAAAGTGTCAATTTCGTCCGGCTTCAAACCACGTATGATTCTCATTTTCGCTGTTAATGTGGCGATGAACTCGTCATTATCAACTCCTTTTTCAGGTTTGATTAAGATAAATGGAAACGTAGCCTTGTTGTTATCACCAAAAATTCTACGCGCCATATTTACTGGGAAAAATGTAGCCGTATCCTTCGAGTTACCGAATATCCCTGAACCTTCCTTTTCCATAGTTCCTATGACGGTAAATTTTCGCCCGTATACACGAAGCTTTTTACCTAAAGCATATTCGGAGCCACCAAAAAGAGTGTTGGCAATTTCATCTCCTATAACTATCACAGGGTTTCCGGCAATGGATTCCGATTCGGTAAAGAATCGTCCTCCAGACAACTTGAGTTCTTCTATATCTGTTTGCGCATCGGTAACAGGAATCATTTCGATATTATCGATAGACTTATCTTCAAATTTTAAGGTTTCCCTTCTCACATTGAGTTGGTAAGAAACCCCTTTGGTATTAGGGACTAATTTTTTAACCAACAAATATTCGTCGTAGGAAACATCCGGAAATTGTTCTCTTTTCCACAGTGGAACTTCGGTAGGACCGAATGAAAAACGAGCTAAGAAAATAGTACTATTGTCTAATGCACTAATGCTGCCTTCTATTTCCTTTTTTAGGGAATCTACAGCCGCCAACACAGCGATAATTGAGAAAATACCAATGGTCACACCAATAAGTGACAAGAATGTTCGAAGCTTATTGTTTTTAAGCGCGTTGATCGCAAAATTAAAGCTTTCTTTGAGTACTCTAAGGTAAATAAGCATTGCCCGCTGTTTCAGATTATTGTTGAATGATAAAGATATGTCTTTTTCCCTTTTAATATGTTACAAAAATCCTCTTAAAATCACTACTTTTGCCCCTTATTTATTCATCGCTAGCGCAAACACAACTTAAAATCCTTTAGCTAAAATGAGCGACTCAAAAAAGATCACTTCGGCATTAATTTCAGTATTTCACAAAGACGGGCTCGCGCCCATCGTTCAAAAATTAAATGAACAAGGAGTTACCATCTACTCCACAGGAGGTACTCAGAAATTTATTAACGACTTAGGAATCGATGTTGTTCCCGTTGAAGAAGTGACCGAATACCCTTCCATTTTGGGTGGGCGTGTAAAAACATTACATCCAAAAGTTTTTGGCGGAATTTTAAACCGTCAAGAAAATGACAGTGACCGTCAACAAATGGAAGAATTCAATATTCCTCAGTTGGATTTGGTTATTGTAGATCTCTATCCTTTCGAAAAAACAGTCGCATCTGGTGCCAGTGAACAAGACATCATTGAAAAAATTGATATTGGAGGAATTTCACTTATTCGAGCAGCCGCAAAGAATTTTAAAGACACACTTTGTGTATCTTCTATGGAAGACTATTCTGAATTACTTGGCCTTTTAAATGAAGGAAATGGTTCAATTTCCATGAGTGACCGTAAACGATTTGCAGGCAAAGCTTTTAACGTTTCTTCGCATTACGACACTGCTATTTTCAATTATTTTAATAGCGACCACAGCATTGCAACTCTTAAGATTAGTGAAACCGAAGGTAAAGTTCTACGATATGGAGAAAACCCACACCAACGTGGATTCTTCTTTGGAGACTTTGATGCTATGTTCGATAAACTTCATGGCAAAGAGTTAAGCTACAACAACCTTCTGGATGTAGATGCAGCTGTAAACCTTATGGCCGAATTTAATGGTGAAGCACCTACTTTTGCCATCTTAAAACACAACAATGCGTGTGGAATCGCACAGCGAAGCACTGTAAAACAAGCATATGTAGACGCCCTAGCAGGTGATCCTGTTTCAGCATTTGGAGGCATACTAATCTCTAATGTGGAAATTGACGAAGGGACAGCAGAGGAAATTCACAGCTTATTTTGTGAAGTTGTAATCGCACCTTCATTTTCAGAAAAAGCGGAAGCAATTCTGAAAGGAAAGAAAAACAGAATCCTATTGATTCAAAAAGAAACACCGCTCCCAGAAACAATTATGCGTACTTGTCTCAATGGAGCTTTGGTGCAAGATAGAGATCATATCACGGATACTGAGGCAATACTAAGCAATGCAACCAATGCAGCGCCAACAGCCGAACAACTTGAAGATCTACTATTTGCCTCTAAAATCTGCAAACACACCAAGTCCAATACTATTGTTTTGGCAAAAGGAAAACAACTATGTGCAAGTGGTACTGGGCAGACATCCCGTGTAGATGCATTACGACAAGCTATAGAAAAAGCAAACGGATTTAAATTTGACCTCAATGGAGCCGTGATGGCGAGTGATGCTTTCTTCCCATTTCCCGATTGCGTAGAAATTGCTAAAAACGCAGGAATCTCTTCTGTAATACAACCAGGAGGTTCAATAAAAGACCAATTAAGCATTGATTATTGCAACGAAAACAATTTATCAATGGTATTTACAGGCACACGTCACTTTAAGCACTAAATTTTGTTACATTTGTAAGAATAGCATCCAAACAACGTTTAACCCCCAACAGATTCAGTAATTTATGGGATTTTTTGATTTCCTAACCGAAGAAATAGCAATTGACCTTGGAACGGCCAATACTCTTATCATCCACAACGACAAAGTAGTGGTAGACGCCCCATCAATTGTGGCACGTGATCGCACTACAGGTAAAATTATTGCTGTAGGAAGGGAAGCATCAATGATGCAAGGTAAAACCCACGAAAACATTAAGACAATACGCCCACTGAAAGATGGAGTAATAGCCGACTTCGACGCCAGTGAAAAAATGATCAATATGTTTATCAAGGATATTCCAGCTTTGAAGAAACGATGGATCACACCTTCGTTGCGCATGGTTATTTGTATTCCCAGTGGTATTACAGAAGTAGAAATGCGAGCGGTAAAAGAAAGTGCCGAACGTGTAAATGGCAAAGAAGTTTATTTAATACATGAACCCATGGCTGCTGCAATTGGTATTGGTGTAGATATCATGCAACCTAAAGGAAACATGGTTGTAGACATAGGTGGAGGAACCACAGAAATTGCTGTCATTGCGTTAGGTGGTATTGTTTGTGATAAATCAGTTAAGATTGCAGGAGATGTATTTACAAACGATATTATTTACTATATGCGCACTCAGCACAACTTGTATGTGGGAGAACGCACCGCCGAAAAAATAAAAATTCAAATAGGAGCTGCCACCGAAGACCTAGAGCTTCCGCCAGATGAAATGGCAGTACAAGGGCGTGATTTACTTACCGGTAAACCGAAACAAATTCAGACGTCCTATCGCGAGATTGCTAAAGCCTTAGATAAGTCCATTTTACGTATTGAAGATTCGGTTATGGAAACCCTTTCTCAGACCCCACCTGAGTTGGCCGCCGACATCTACAACACAGGAATCTACCTCGCTGGTGGTGGATCGATGTTAAGAGGCCTAGATAAACGTCTCTCGCAGAAAACTGATCTACCCGTATACATCGCAGAAGATCCATTGCGAGCAGTAGTACGTGGAACTGGGATTTGTCTAAAAAACATTAACAAATTCAAGAGCGTATTGATTAAATAAAGCCTAACAACCTAACAGAATGCAACAGATTATCTATTTCTTTCTTCGGAATAAAAACTTCCTGTTGTTTTTATTTTTGTTTACTATTTCTATAGGCCTCACTTTACAAACACATTCCTATCACTCCAACCGGTTTTTAAATTCTGCTAATTTTTTTAGCGGCGGTATATATAGTATTCAAAGCGGTATAACTGGCTATTTCGACTTAAAAAAGCACAACACCAATTTGGTTGAAGAAAACAAGCGTCTTCGAAGTCAAATCGAAAGTATGAAAGCTGTCGCGCCAGGGGCGATAATTGATACCTCAGCTTATTATTCAGATTACATTTTCCGAAACGCCCGTGTAATTCATAATTCGTACGCCAAGACTAAGAATCAATTAACCATTAATCGGGGAAGAAATGATAGTCTAAAAATTGATATGGGAGTGATTACCTCTAATGGAATTGTTGGCAAGATAACGCATGTTTCTAGTAACTATGCGTCAGTTCAGTCTGTGCTAAATATCAAGAGTCAAACCAACGCTAAACTTAAGTCTACCAATCATTTTGGCACTTTAAAATGGGACACTCAAAACCCATCTATCGTCAAATTAGAAGACATACCTAGATTGGCCCCTGTCGCGCTGGGTGACACGGTAGTTACGGGAGGTAGCTCCACCATTTTTCCAGAAGGAGTTTTAGTTGGATTTGTAAAACAGTTTGTACTTAATGAAGGAGATGATTATTACGATCTATCTGTCGAGTTATTTAATGATATGACAAATTTGAGTCATGTATATATCATTGAAAACAAAGAAAAGGAAGAAATAAAAACATTAGAAGTCGAGGTAGAAGATGCAGAACAGTGATAGTATAAGAAACGGAATTCGATTTGCCCTATTGATCTTATTGCAAGTATTATTATGCAATCAAATCAATTTTTTAGGGTATATAAATCCGTTTATATATCCCCTTTTTATATTGGTATATCCTCTCACCGGAAACAAAGCTTTACTCATTTTTCTGAGCTTTCTTTTAGGCCTAACTATCGATATTTTTGGTGATTCTGGTGGTATTCATGCGGCGGCATGTGTGTTTATAGCCTGGATTCGACCCATTGCTTTAAAATACTCTTTTGGTGTTAGTTACGAATACAATACAATCGATATTGCAAAGGCAAATATCTCGCGTCAAATAACGTATATCGCCACCATGGTCTTGTTTCATCATTTAATTCTATTTTCTTTAGAAATATTTAGTGTTGCGCACATACTTTTGATTTTAAAATACACGTTATTTACTAGTATATTTAGTGGAATTATGATTCATGGTTCAATCTTACTTTTTAGTCGTACTGCGCAATGAGAAAACTTTTATTGGTATCCCTTGTAATGATTTCTGGAGTGGTGTTTGCCGCCAGACTATTTTATTTGCAGGTATACGATGATTCCTTTCTGAAACTTTCTGAAAATAATGCCATAAAAGTAATGTACGATTACCCACAACGTGGGTATATTTTTGATCGCAATGGAGATTTATTAGTTTCTAATCAACCTTCTTATGATGTAATGGTCATACCTCGAGATGTCAAGCCTCTAGACACCTTGGAATTTTGTTCTATGCTCAATATCACCAAGGAAGCATTTATTGAAAAAATGCGAAAAGCTTGGATATACTCTCCTCGATTACCGCAGCCATTTATTCCTCAATTAACCAAAGCCGAATATGCCTCACTTTCGGAAAAGATGTACAAATACGAAGGCTTTTATATTCAGAAAAGATCTTTAAGAGACTACCAAGTAGGGCATTCGGCCAATGTTTTAGGTTATATTTCTGAGGTGACCGAAACCATTATTAAAAGAAATCCCGATTACCAAATGGGAGAGCTTATTGGAACTGCAGCTATAGAAAAGCAATACGAAGATATTCTCCGAGGTGTAAAAGGTGTGAAATACATACAGAAAGATCGCTTTAATAAAGAAATTGGTCCGTATAAAGAAGGAATTTATGACACTCTTCCGGAACGAGGGAAAGATATTGTTCTCACTATTGATGCTAAATTACAAGACTATGGCGAGCAATTAATGATCCATAAACGAGGCGGCATTGTCGCCCTTGAACCAGCTACTGGAGAAATTTTAGCGTTGGTAGCCGCACCCAATTACGATCCAGCATTACTGGTTGGTAGACAACGATCTAAAAACTTTACAAAATTATATTACGACACTATCGCAAAACCTTTATTCGATCGCGTTTTAAAGGGAGAATATCCACCTGGGTCTCCATTCAAGGCACTTACCTCTCTAATTGCTTTGCAAGAAGGGGTTATGGATATTGAAGAAAAAGTGTATTGTCGAGGCGGATACAATTATGGAGGTAAAAAACCGCTGGGGTGCCATCATCATAAGTCACCTTTATCTATGATAGGTGGTATCGCTAATTCTTGCAATAGTTATTTCGCAACTGCATACAGACGTTCTATTGAAAAATACAATTCACCTAAAGAAGGAATTGACAATTGGAAAAGGCATCTAGAAAGTTTTGGACTCGGAAATTATTTGGGCTATGACTTACCAGCTGGAAGCCGAGGATTTATTCCTAGTTCGAAATTTTATGATAACGCGTACAAATATAGATGGGCAGCGACTACTAATATTTCTAATGCAATTGGTCAAGGAGAAGTATCTATGACGCCTATGCAAATGGTTAATTTTACTGCTGCGATTGCTAATCGAGGTTGGTTTTACAAACCCCATATCTTAAAAAATGTAGTAGGCGCAGATACCATTCCATCCATCTATACACAAAAACAAATAACCACCATTGATCCTGAACATTTTGAACCTGTAGTTGACGGAATGCACGGTGTATATGAATATGGAACTGCTAGTTTCTTGAGAATACCTGGAATTGAAATTTGTGGTAAAACTGGAACTGCCGAAAATTACACGCGAATAGATGGAAAGAAAGTTCAATTAACAGACCATTCCGTCTTTGTTGCCTTTGCTCCAAAAGACAATCCGAAAATCGCCATTGCTGTATTTGTTGAAAACGGTTACTGGGGATCTAGATGGGCAGGACGCATTGCCGGTTTAATGATTGAAAAATATTTAAAAGGTGAAATCACTCGTACAGATATGGAAAATTATGTGCTCAATGGAAGTCTGGAAGAAGAATATGAGAAGCCATATAGCGGAGAACCTTTTACCATCAACAATTAATGGCCAACAATAGATACATCAAATTAGATTGGCTTACCATCTTCTTCTTTTTGGCATTGGTAGGAATTGGGTGGGTGAATATTTATTCGGCTTCATCTACCGAAGGAGTCGAACCTTTTTCTGAATTTAGTCAAGAATACGTAAAGCAGCTCGTATGGATAGGACTTAGTATTGTTCTAATTATTTTAATACTAGCCTTAGATGCTCGTTTCTACGAACGATTTTCGAGTATTATTTATATCATTTCATTGCTCTCTTTAATTGGTCTATTTATAACGGGGAAAAATATTAATGGTGCCACTTCATGGTATGGATTTGGGCCAGTTGGTATTCAGCCAAGTGAATTTGCAAAGGCCGCCACTGCCCTAGCCCTAGCAAAGTATATTAGCGATATTCAAACCAATTTTAAAACTCTTAAAGATCAATTTCGTGCGTTTATAATTATTCTACTTCCTGCAATACTTATTGTTCCTCAACCCGATCCAGGAAGTGCATTGGTATACAGTGCTTTTATATTTGCGATGTATCGCGAAGGATTGCATTTTGTATTCTTATTATTAGGCTTTTTTGCTGCTGCTCTTTTTATAGGAACACTAACTATTGGTGTCCCCGGCATGATAGCCATTATTCTAGCAATTACCATTGCTATTTACGCATATAACAGAAACAAAAAGCCCAAATGGAGCCGATATTTTATGGTTGCAGCTATTTGTGTTGGATTTACACTTTCTGTAAACTATGTGTTTAACAACGTGTTTGAACAACGCCATAGGGATCGTTTCAACATCGTATTAGGCAAGGACACGGACACTCAAGGCATTGGTTATAATACAAATCAAAGTGAAATAGCGATTGGAAGTGGCGGATGGACAGGTAAAGGTTGGACACAAGGAACTCAGACACGAGGAAACTTTGTACCCGAGCAACAAACCGACTATATTTTTACAACGGTAGGAGAAGAATGGGGATTTGTTGGAAGTATGGTGGTTATCATTCTATTTCTCGCCTTAATTATACGCGTATTGTTATTAGCCGAACGACAAAAGTCACAATTTAGTCGAGTCTATGGATATAGCGTAGCGGCCATTTTGTTTGTGCATTTCTTTGTGAATATTGGAATGGTAACTGGCCTATTACCCACAATTGGAATTCCATTACCCTTTTTTAGCTATGGAGGTTCTGGTTTATGGGGCTTTACCATACTGCTATTTATTTTTATTCGATTAGATGCATCGAACAGTTACTACAGGTAATTTAATATTTACTTCCAATGTTTTAAAGACGTGCTTCGCTCCATGTTTTTTTCTGCACTTTCATCCATATTTGGAAAGAAATCAATACCGGTTCGTTCTTCTATTGTATCTATCGAAACAACATAGTTGAAATAGGAATCACTTGTATCTTTATTCGGAATAAGAAATGCAACTGCCTGGGGTTCATCATTAGAAAGGTCAACTACGACCTTGTAAAACATATTTGGCACGGAAACGTTTTCACTTCCAATTGTCTTAAGCCCCTGCTCTAACACACCTCCCGTGACTACATAAACTCCGTCCAATTCATTTGCCCAACGCCTCACTTTCTGCTCAAGACGGTTCCAAATACCTGCATTGAATCCACGGTTTTGCGGACTTACATTACTGGTTAAAAACGTTTGATCGTATGCAAATTTGCTAAATCTTCGATCACCAGCCGGACAAAGGTGCCCTCTATCATATCCAGATTTTTTATAGTTGCGCCAATCGGCAGATTGCGTAGACACTTTTTCATCGCGATAAAAATAAGGCCGCTTAAATTCATTTTTAGATAAATCACTTTTCTTTAACTCATAGGCCACCCATTCGGCCTGTTCGTGATCTTCGGAGTACGAAAGTGAGTAGTGATCATGATACACTATAGCTCCTGTTGTTGAGGACGGCAAATATTCTTTTCCGATTTCTTCAGAATTAGAAGTAACCGTCTCATTGTTACCAATGACCTGTTGGTCTGTATCCATATACTTTTCAGCATAAAACAACAAACTTAAAACGAGTACAATTAGAAAAGGGTAGACAATTTTACGGGACATATATCTGTTTAAAAGGCAAAGATAACAGTATTTGAGAGGAAAATTTACATGCATCAAAAAAGTAAATTATGATCGGGCGTTTCGAGGAAGTGTTAATTTTATGTATGTTTGGACGATGCGTAACTTGCTAATATTTTTTTTCGCCCTATCTCTCTTTTCCTCTTGCAATCAAGAAGATAGCAGCATTTCTCGTTGGCAAAACATCTATCAAATTCAGCAAAAAGGCAAGCAAAGCATCGACTCGATTACACTGGACACCTTGCGCTATACTCAAAAGCTACTTGACCAAGACTCAACAACACCAGATTCGTTACTTGCCGAAAATAACTACTTGCAGGGGTTGTTTTATAAAAAAGAAGGGAAATTAGATAGTGCGGCAATTTACTTTCACAATGCGACAGACTATGTGAAAGACTCCATTTTTCAGGAGCGTCAACCAAATTATTTCTATGACGCTTGGTTAACCTATGCAAGCTTAGGTAAATCTGGTGATTGTTTTGTAATTAGCGAGCGATTTAAATCACTTTTAAATCATGAAAAGCAGCAACGTGCTTTGCTATGGGTCTATCATTGGGAAGAACGAACCTATAAAATGAGAAGGGAATACAATAAGGCACTAGAAATTAATGATCAGAGAAGGAAAATAGCCTACGAAAATGATAGTGCTAGTATTCCTGTGGTTTCAATTTCGAGAGCCAATCTATATTTTCACAATCTAAACAAAAAGAACGAAGCATATAAAATATTGGACGAACTTTTGTTGAATCCAAAGGTAGTTTCAGATCGAGATCTTGCTGCAATTCATACAAATTATGGAGTGTATAAATACCTCGACGGAAATTTTGAAAGCGCTGTACCGTATTATTTAGCCGCTATTAAATACACTAAAAAAGACACCCTAAATAAAAGCAATACGAATGAGCTTGCAAATGCTTATAGTAATATTGCCGAAGTATACATTGACTTAGAACAATTTGAAAAGTCTAGGACGTATTTAGACTCCGTTCAACTTTTAGGAATTAATAATCTCGCAAGAGATAAACAAAAAAACCTATTGAGTTATGAATTGCGTCTTGCTATGAAAACAAATAGAAATAGCAATCAAGTCTTGAATGTTTTCAACACGATGTATAACCACCAAGATGAAATTTATAAGGAAAAATCTAAGAATGAAATTTTGGCATTAACTAAAGCCAATGAAAAGGAAAAAGTACTTCTTAAAGAAAAACAGGAAGTTGAAATAAAAAATATTAGAAACAGAGATGGTCTTATCTTAGCACTTATTTCGCTAGTGCTTCTAGGGGCGATAGGATTTCTATTATATCAACGAAGAAAATTGAAGTACGAAAAAGCTAGTTTACAAGGGCAACAACGTTTACTACGCTCTCAAATGAATCCGCATTTTACGTTCAACACTCTTGCTGCTATTCAAAGTAATATGGAAAAGAACCCCAAAGAGGCTTCCAATTACTTGATGAAATTTTCGCGCTTGCTTCGACTTATTCTCGAAAATTCTATGCAAAATTATGTGCAGTTGGAAAAAGAATTGGAATCACTTCGTAAATATCTCGATTTACAGTTACTTCGATTCCCAAATACCTTTACGTATTCCATTGAGCTCAACGGACTAGAAGAAGATGAATTTATTTTTATTCCACCTATGCTCATGCAACCTTTTGTTGAAAACAGTATTGAACATGGTTTTAAAGGGATTGACTATATTGGGCATCTCAAACTAAATTTAGAACTGAAGGGAGAATACTTAGCATTTGAGTTGATTGATAACGGGATAGGTCTACGAGAGCATAGTAACAAAGCGAAGAATTCGGCTTCTGTAAAACTCATATCCGACTTTATCAAAAAAGTAACTAAATCAGATTTGAAACTTGAAAATAGAGAAGAACGAGATCTGACAGGAACTCGGGTACAGTTTTCGATCCCCTTTAAATACACCGAAAATGATTAAAGCACTTATTATAGACGATGAAGCCCATATTCGGGAAACTGTTCGGGAAAAGGTAGCGACTTACTTTCCTAAGGAGATTGCCATCATGGGAGAAGCCGAAAGTGTTGAAGGAGCCTTAAAGGCCATTGTTCAATTTGAACCCGATTTACTGCTACTAGATGTTAATCTCAATGATGGAACAGGCTTCGATGTTATTGAACAAAGCACCTATAAGGACTTTGATGTTATTTTTATCACAGGCTTTGATAATCACGCTATAAAAGCAATCAAAGTTGGCGCTTTGGATTATATATTGAAACCGGTAGACGATGACGAATTTCAAGAAGCCGTCGCAAAAGCCATACAAAAACCAGAGAAAGAAGCGCATTTAGAAAAACTCATCGAAATTTCGAACGAATATTTTAAAGGGGTTACACAAAAACGAGTTATCCTAAAAACGGCCGACACAGTTTATGCCATTTACGAAGACGATATTTTGTATTGTAGATCTGACGGAAATTACACTACTTTTTACACCCAACAAATGGAAAAAATTGTAGTTTCCAAATCAATTAAAAAGATTGAAGAGATCTTAAGTGAAGAGTTATTTATTCGTTGTCATCAATCTTATATCGTGAATAAGAAACACGTTTTGAAATACAGTAAGCAAGGAGTTCTTATTGTACACATGGACATGAAAGTGCCTGTTTCTTCTAGAAGAAAAGATTATACACTCCAAAAGATATTCGACTAAAAAACGAATATGAAAGAAACACTCACGAATATGAAAAAATCAAACACACATATATAAGACTCCCTTTTTTTGAATAGAAGCCATTGTATTATTGCATTGTAAACAATCCTTTATTATTATGAAAAAATTTATTTATTTATTTGTGGCACTTCTCGTTATAAGTGCCTGTAGCAAAGACGAAACGGTTGAAATCACCGAAACTCAAACGAACTTAGAAACCAATTTTCGGGGTCCTGGAGGAGGACAAACTACTGGGGTTGATGTTATTCAAATGGAAAAAACATTGCAATGGATTGCCTTTATTACAGCTACCGTAATAATAGAAAATCCTAGTTATGCTCCTAGCATCAATTCGGGACTAAATGGAAATAATGTAATTAGTTTAGAAAATCTTATTGGTGATCAATCTACCTATTTAGGTTTTAAAACTGCATTTCTTGATGAAGTAGAATCTGTTTTACTTACTGGGAATATTCAATGTCCGGGCGGTACAGATGGAACGCCTCCGGATCCGTTTTTGCCCAATGGTAGAATTGCAAATAACAATGTTTTGGAACCATTTTTGGATTATGCTCTAGAAGACAACTGCTTTGAGCTATATTTCCCAACTGGAATGAACTATGGTCATACAGATTCAATTACTTCTGTTGCTCACCCATTATCCGAAGCTTCTGTGAACGAAGGATTTAGAAGAGCTTCCAATACAGGAATTGGAGGGTTTTGTCCTCCTATTGCCATACCAGTGCTGCAAGTCAAAAGCAGTTATGTGAGTGGAACTCAAAGTTGGAATCATACCATCGTAGCCCGTCCTTTTAGACCAGCGGGAGTTGTGGGAGCTCAGAATTGTATTTATTCCAGCATACCTGTAACAAATTTTACAGACTATTTAGCTGGTCCTTTCTAAAAATACCCTGACAATTAACATAACCACCTAGTTTCTAGGTGGTTTTTTTATGCCTTTTTTTTTCAAAAAACACTTATCCAATCCAAAACTACGAATATGAAATAAACGACTACACCTCTGTATTCTCTATTGTCACCCGAGCAAGTATTGTGCAATTTGGTACTGCAAACAAATAATAATCCCAGAAAAGTACCAATATGAATCAGCATTTATACTACATCGTAAAACAGCTTGTTTCCAAAAACGACATTCGCATTCATGAAGATGAATTACAGCTTCAGCTATTAAGTCATCCATCGTATCCAAGCCTTCATTCGGTAACAGGTGTCCTCGATCATTTTAGTATTCCAAATGCGGCTTTGCGAATTCCTAAAACACAGGAAGTTTTACAACAATTACCTCCGTATTTTATGGCGAGTATGACTGCTCAGAAAGGGCAAGAACTCGTTTTAGTAGAAAAGAAAAGCAAAGGCTTTAAAACAACCAACGACGCTAAAGACAAACGATTTCTAACTTCAGAAGAATTTTTGGTAAAATGGGATGGCATCGTTCTCGCTATCGAGAAAGACGAAACGATCTCAAAACCGGCGAACAGCAATTCAAAATTGATTCGTAATGCTTTTTTTGCACTACTATTGCTAGCAGGTGTTACGCTTTTCTTTTCACTTCCTACCCTATATACAAAAATCCATTTTACACTTAGCAGTATCGGGCTCGCGCTGAGTATTTTGATCACACAACACGAACTCGGGTTCTCTACAACCAATACCCACTCTTTTTGTACGATTTCAGAAAAGGCGAGTTGCGATGCTGTACTTGAATCTAAGGGTGCAAAACTCTTTGGGTTCATAAAAATGAGCGACCTAAGTTTTGTTGTCTTTACGGGGTTTTTAAGCGCATGGATTTTTGCTGCAGTAAGTCAGATTTCTATCATTAGCGCAATAACTTTTTTCGCATGGGTGGCGGTACCTTTTGTTGGCTATTCTGTGTATTATCAATACGCAGTAGTTAAGAAATGGTGCCCACTTTGTATGGGGATTGTTTGCATTTTACTATGTCAATTTGGGTTCCTATTTATAGGCGGTACGACGGTATCGCCTATTTTATTTACCACGCCAGCCATCGCAATTACGCTGGGTAGTTTTTTAATCATTACAGTTATTTGGGGGCTTCTTAAACCCATACTTCTAAAGAAAAAAGCATTGGACAAATTGGAAATAGAACACCATAGCTTTAAAAGAAATTTCTCGCTTTTTAACACACTTCACAGAGAAGGAGAAGCTCTTTCTGACACCTTAACGATCCCAGGAGAAGTAATTCTTGGCAACCCACATGCTCCTGTTTCTTTAATTCTAATAACCAGTCCGTTTTGCTTCTATTGTAAAGAAGCCCATCGAGATATAGAAAGCATTTTGCATCAAGGAAAAAACAACGTACGAGTAACGCTACGCTTTATGGTAGATACCGATGACAAATCATCACACATGTACAAGGTAATTTCGGAAGTTACCCACATTTACAATACGCGCGGACAAGCTGCCACCATCGAAGTTCTGAAAACACTTTACGCAGAAAACAGTGACATCGTTCAATGGATTGAACAACAAAACATTCATTACAATCCAGGATATGACTACGTCATGCAGCAACAGATGGAATGGTGTAAAGACAACGGCATCAATTTTACTCCAGCATTGTACTTATACAACCGTCCATTCCCAAAAGAATACAGCAAAAAAGACCTCCTCTATTTTATAGATGATTTTATAGAACAACGAAGCCCAAACGTGACTACATCGGTAGATAATCGCGTTGCGTCATAAACCCATTTTTCGCGAAAATAAGACGTACATGCGAATGTCTTTAAATGATCGCAGAACAATAATCTTAAATAATTTATTATGAAAAAAATTCAAAAATTAAAGGGAGTTGAATCTCTAAGTAAGGAAGAACTGAAGTCGGTTAATGGCGGATTAGCAAGGCCTTGTGCTGGATATACCAACTGGGTAGAAATTCCTTTAGGACAAACTTCATGTGAAAACCAAGTAGGAACACAATGGATCAATAACAGGTGTTATGCTTGTTATAACGCTTAGTATTTAACTGGGTGCTGTATAACAGTATCTACTAAAAATTAAATAATGAAAAATCTATTAAATCTAAACGGCGCGCATTTGTTGAGCAAAAACGAACAACAATCTATTCAAGGTGGAGACGCGCTTTGCTATGGTGGATGCGTTGGCAAAGACGAAGGAGATTCTTGTTACACTGCTACGGGCGGTTGTAGAACTAGAATATCTGGCATTTGCACAAACTTTGGTGGCGTTCTAGGCTGTAAGCCAAACTAATAAAATGAAGCTTGAAGAAGCTTCTAATTAATAACCTTTTAATTATTAAATAATGAAAAACTTAATAAATCTTAACGGAGCTCAATTGTTGAGCAAAAACGAACAACAATCCATTCAAGGTGGAAAAACTTGTGAAGCTGTAGTTGCTCAAGGGTGTATTGGTAGACCCAATGGCGCTGGTTGTTACACAGGTGTTCCCTGTAATAGTAACACGTTAGGTGTTTGCTCAGGTGGTGCATGTGTTGCTCTTTAATTAAAACAAGCATTCCTCTTTGTTAAAGAGGAATGCTCTTAACCAAACATGAAAAAATTTCCAACATATCGACAACCAGACAGTAAAGATTGCGGTCCTACGTGCCTAAAAATAGTCGCGAAGCATTTTGGCAAAAACTTGTCTTTACCCAACTTACGAGAGTTGAGTGAAACTACCCGTGAAGGTAGTTCGTTACTTGCTCTTAGTGACACAGCAGAAAAGATTGGGTTTCGCACATTGGGAGTAAAACTCTCTGCTACTACGCTTAAAAATGCCAACTTACCTTGTATTCTACATTGGAATGCCAATCATTATGTTGTGCTTTATAAAGTTAAAAAAGGACGCTACTATATTTCCGATCCGGCACATGGTCTTATCGATCTTAATCAACGCGAATTTTTGGATCGATGGATTGGGAACAACGCTAATGAAGAGGAAGAAAGTGGAATTGCATTATTGATTGAACCAACTCCTAAATTAAAAAATTACAACTCTCATCAAGAAGAAAAAACCAATTTTGGCTTCACCTATCTGTTTCAATATGTGTTGAAGTACAAAAAATTTATGGGCCAGCTCATATTGGGTCTTTTGGGCGGAAGTCTACTCCAATTAGTAGTTCCATTTCTCACCCAAAGTGTAGTTGATGTGGGAATTAAAAATCAAGATATCCATTTTGTTTACCTCATTCTTTTTGCACAAGTCGCACTCTTTTTGGGACGAAGTACCATCGAGATTATTAGAAGTTGGATCCTATTGCATCTAAGCACCCGTATCAACATTTCTATTATATCAGACTTTTTTATCAAACTCATGAATCTTCCTATCGCTTTTTTTGATTCGAAAATGACAGGAGACATAATGCAACGAATTAACGACCACAAGCGCATAGAAAACATCCTTACAACTTCCTCCTTAAGTGTTATTTTTTCGATGATGACCTTTGTTGTTTTCAGTTTCGTTTTGGCGTATTACAGCAGTCTCATTTTTAGTCTATTTCTAGTTGGAAGTGCCCTTTATTTTGGCTGGGTATTATTGTTTTTAAAGAAAAGAAAAGAACTTGACTACAAACGTTTTTCACAGATTAGTGATGAACAAAGTAAGGTTATTGAGATTATTAATGGAATGCAAGAAATAAAGCTTCACAATGCTGAAAAACAAAAGCGATGGAATTGGGAACATGTACAAGCACGTCTTTTCAATATTTCAATTAAGAGCTTAGCTCTTGAACAATACCAAAGTGTTGGGTCATCTTTAATCAACGAATTAAAGAATATAGTAATCACCATGTTTGCTGCTACTCTGGTTGTTAAGGGCAGTATCACCTTAGGTATGATGCTCGCCATTACTTATATCGTTGGGCAACTAAACGGTCCTATTCAGCAATTCATCAATTTTATTCGAGAACTTCAAGATGCAAAAATATCATTGGAGCGGTTGGGAGAAATTCATGGTAAAGAAGATGAAGTCTTTATCGACCAGCAAAGCATTACACAAATAGACCCTCAAGAAAACATTTATTTAAAGGATGTTGATTTTCGATATACGGGTAGTTACGACCTCGTACTCAAAAATCTAACCCTGACTATTCCTGCCAATAAGATTACTGCAATTGTTGGAACCAGCGGCAGTGGAAAAACAACACTCATGAAACTGCTTTTAAAATTCTACAATCCACAACAAGGAAAAATTTCATTAGGATCACACCCCATGGATCGAATATCTAATAAAACCTGGCGAAAACATTGTGGTGTGGTTATGCAAGAAGGGCACATTTTTAACGATACGATCGCAGGAAACATCGCCATTGGAGATGACCGTATCGATTACAAAAAATTAGAACATGCGGTCGAAATAGCCAACATAAAAGAACACATAGAATCACTTCCATTACGATACAATACCAAGATAGGAATGGAAGGCACAGGACTGAGCACAGGACAGAAGCAACGTCTGTTAATCGCTAGGGCAGTTTACAAAAATCCCGACATCTTGTTTTTTGATGAAGCGACGTCTGCCTTGGATTCGAACAACGAAAAAGTCATCATGGAAAACCTTAACCGCTTTTTTGAAAACAAAACCGTTTGCGTCATTGCACATCGATTGAGCACTGTGAAAAATGCCGATCAGATAGTAGTGCTAGAAAAAGGAAGAATTATAGAAAAAGGAACACATAAAGAACTTGTAGCTCAAAGAAAGAGTTATTACCAATTGGTAAAAAATCAACTTGAATTGGGCAATTAAAAACTTTTCGCGAAGAACAGACACAAACCTTGAGTGTCTAAAAATGATCAAGGAAGTATTATTTTAAATCTATTATTATGTTAAAAAACATTTCAAATTTAGGAACAGTACTTACCAAAGATGCGCTTAAAGCCATTAATGGAGGGAAGTTGAACTGTCTAGTAAACGGACAGTGTATTGAATATAGCTCACGATGTGGTGAGGCGATTTGTCGTCCTGATCCATGTCCAGGTTGTTAATATCTGTTAGATCAAGTTGCCTGCAATAATATTGCAGGCAACTAAAAATTCAAGACTATGCCAAACACACAAGAACATATTCGCAGCGAAGCTGTACAAGATATACTCACCAAAGTTCCACATTGGATGTTGGTATGGGGCAATGCTATTATTTTACTGTTACTCATAGCGTTTTTCGCCTTTACATGGTTTATCAAATACCCAGATGTTATTTCTACCGAAGCGGTGGTTACTTCCAATACTCCGCCTCAAAAAGAATATGCCAAAGCCACAGGGAAAATAGATACGCTCTTAGTTTCAGATAATGAACTTGTACAAGAAGGGGAACTATTAGCGATGATAGAGAATACGGCACGATTAAAAGATGTTTTGCAGTTAAAAGCAATTATTGATACACTCGATGTAAACAAAGACTTTGTTTTCCCGATAAATGATTTACCCGTGCTATCGCTTGGAGAGATAGCAACTTCCTATGCCGTTTTTGAAAATGATTATATCGACTATGCGCTCACAAAATCACTCGACCCTTTTGCTAATCAACGCACTGCAAATGCACTTTCCGAAAACGAAATAAGATTGCGTATTCAAAGTTTAGAGAATCAGAAAAAAATAGATGCGCAAAAATTCGAATTGTCGAGAAATGAATTCGAACGCAACCATAAATTACATGAAAAAGGAGTGATTTCTTTAAACGAATTTGAATCAAAACAGCTTCAGTTTTTAGAAAAAGAAAAGAACTTAAAAAACTTAGACATTTCTTTGTCTCAATTAAATCAATCGTTAAACGAAGCCTATAAAAATTCTAAAGTAAGCAAAATTAGCAATCGAATTGAGACTACACGTTTGTATAAAAATATGCTTCAATCGTACATTCAATTGCAAGAAGCAATTAAAAAATGGGAACTTACCTATCTTCTGAAAGCAAGCGTTTCTGGTCACGTATCTTTTATCTCTATTTGGAATGAAAAGCAAAATGTAGCGCAAGGCGATTTACTATTCACCGTTATTCCCTCTCTAAATGAGCAATATTTAGCAAAAATTAAGGCCCCAATTAGAAATTCAGGCAAAATTAAAAAGGGGCAAAAAGTGAATATCAAACTTTTCAATTTTCCCGAAATGGAGTACGGTATGCTAGAGGCAAATATTGAATCTATGAGTGCGCTTCCAGACGAACAAGGTTATTATTTAGTGCATGCAAGTTTAGCATCTAGCCTAACAACATCGTATCAAATTGAGATACCCTTTAAAAACGAAATGCAAGGTACTGCCGAAATAATTACGGAAGACCTCAGACTTATGGAGCGATTTTTTTACCAATTGAGAGGAATATTTAAAGGGTAAAATTTAGTCTAGCTTTAAAAGAAGATCTGAAGCCTCCTTGTGCTTGAATTTATTTTCGGCTACAACTTTTTCAAGATAAGCTTTCGCAATCTCTGGTTGCTCCATTTTAACGTACATCAACGCAAGATACCAATTGGCTTTCCCTGCATCTAAAAGATCACTGGATAACAATTGGTTAAACGTTTCTTTAGCGTCGTTCCATTGTTCTAGTTCTATTTGTGCTAATCCAGAATAGATATAATAAACCGACTTGTTGTCAATTTCATCAACATCAAGAGTACCAAAAATCTCAAGTGCCTGCTCATACTTTTTATTTTCAAAAAGCCGTTGCGCAGTTAATCCACTTTCATTGGTTTCCCCTCTTACTGCTAACGAAGGAAGGTTTTCTAAATCGACATAATTGGCATACAAGCCTTCTGCAGAAGATCCAGTTTCCCAAAGAGAAGCTATTGATATAAAGACAACCAAAATAGCGGCAGCTACATACCATACCCATCGTTTTGTACTTTGTTTTTCTGTTTGCTGATATACCACTTGTGCCTCCTGTATAGCTTTTTTGAGTTGATGTGTGTTGGAAGGGTCAAATAAGGTTTGATATTCTTTTACTAAAGCTGAATCCTTATCACGAAGAAAACTCCATTTGGTTGGATTCAAAGTGTTTAATAAATCTAGTTCCAGTTGTACTTTTTCCCGAAATTCGACATCCGATTTCATGCGTTCCAGTACCCGCAAGCGATCCTCTTCCGAAAGTAGGTTGTTGACATAGGAATCAATAAGTTGGTCTTCTTGTGCGCTCATAATTTCTTTAATAAAAGATACCTAGCATCGCTAACTATCATTTTTTTTTATTTGGCCTTGCACTTAAAAACACGTTGCCTAGCGACCGTTTCTGAACTATAGTTCAAACGTTTCACCATCTCGGAATAAGAAACTTTCGAAAAAAACAACTGAAGCACTTTTTTACAATTCTCTGATAGCGCTTCCAAGGTTTCCGAAAACAGATCCCATTTCTTCTGTTCTAATGCTGCCATAGCCATATCATGACTATCATTATTATCCCCTTGTTCATCTACAGTGTAATTTGTTACCATCCTTTTCGATTTATTTAACTCTCGTCTCCATAAATTCTTACAGACAGTATATAAATATCCTTCGAACGTGGACTTAATCTCAAACTTATCCTTCTTATAGCGCACAGCAATTTGTAGTAATGCCTTCTGAAAAATATCTTCTGCATCGAACACAGATCCATTATTTTGAAGTACAAATTTTCTAACTTGCGGAAAACTTTTTTGATAGAGGAGTGCTATTTCCGAAGAGTCACCATTCAGAAGTGCATTTAAATAGCGTAGATTGTCTTTCATTAAGATTTTGATGTACCAAACAAATATATTCTTTTTAATTGTTATCTTCAATGGGTAACAAACCCATTACAACATGAACAACCTCCATAATAATCTAAATCATAAAATTATGAGAAATTTAAAATTTTATTTCTTGGCACTATTGCTTGCCATAACTTTTGGTTGTTCTAAAGAATCTACAGAAGCACAAGACCAACAATCGGACGTCGTTGAATTGGAGTTTAAGGCTCCTACCACTGAGGTCAAAGTCTTAATTGAATATCATGACTGGGTTGATGATAGAATCAAAGATAAAGTTCGTGATGAGTACAAACACAATGGTGTTCTTGTTCGCTACGAAGAGTGTGATAAATTTTGGGATGCTTGGGTCATAAATTGCCCTTCTGGAGCTTGCTCTAAAGAAGCACCGCATGAAAATGACACACCGGTTAAGGATGATCCGGACCCTGTTTCAAGAAACCCAATTAAGAGCGTTATAAAATTCAAGGAGTGTAAGGATTTATAAGCGCAATGCTTTCTACAAATAACTTATTATTCTTGGCAATGGCATTCTTCTTTATGGGGAATGCTATTGCTCAGAATTTTTTTGATTCGTATCAACAACTCAACAAAGAAAAACCAACTTACCACTCGGAGGTTGATAGTTTGATAGAAAACGCCATCGAACAAAACGCTCATTTTGATGCGATAAAAATAACAGGGGGTTTCGCCGTCTATCACTATAGAAAACGCAATTATCAAGAGGCTATTTGTTACGGGAAATGGCGAACAGAAATTTATGAATCACTCAACCTTATTACAGAAGACTATGCAGCTGCCTTATATTCTTTAGGTAGATTTTATGCTGTTGGTAACGATTATAATGCCGCAATTGAGAGCTATAAAAAAGCTATTGAAACCAACTTTAATACCGAGAAAGTTGCTCTTTCCTATTGTGAAATAGGAGCGAATTATGCAGGAATAGGAGATTATTTCAATGCAGTTAACTATTACAAAAGCGGAATTCTAAAGCTTGAAGAAATAAAAAAAGTAGTACAGACTGTAAAAAAGTCGTTAGACCTATCTAATGTATACGAACAAATTAATAGCCCTGAAAGTTTAGCAAATAAAAGGGAATTATTAGAACACGCTCTTTTGGTAAGCGAAACAACAAACTTACCCTCTCGAACCTTTTTTAATCTTCATAATAATATTGCGTCTTACTACAATAATCCTGAAACATTGAACTTTGAAAAGTCGTATCGTCATTATCAAATTTTTCTAAAAAGAGCCAAAAAAATTAAAGACTCTGTAAATATTGGAACTTGTTATTCTAACATGGGTAATCTTTACCATGAAGTTGAGAACGACAGTGCTGTATTTTACTACAACAAAGCGCTGGAATATTTAGGAGATGACCCAAGTGTAAAAAGAACATACAATCATCTAGCTGCGTTTTATCGAAAAAAAAATATCCCAAATAAGAGTCTTGTATTTGCCGAAAAGACACTAGCATTTGCATTTAAAAATGAGCTTCAAGCGGATCTTTCAGAAAAAGCTTTACGTCAACTAGACGACAAATTTTCGATACTACATGCATATTCTTTACAAGCTCATGCCTACATTCAGCGATATCTAACCGATACCAATAAAACACATCTACAAACTGCTTTAGCTCAATTAAAAAAAGCCAATCGGCTTATTGATGTTTTGCATCTAGAAAGCTCTGAAGAAAAATCGAAACTCTATTGGAGAAAAGAAGCTTCATCCATTTATTCGAAGGCTATTTATTGCGCAGCAGAGTTAGGAGAAAATGAATTAGCATTTCATTTTAGCGAGAAAAGCAAAGCCTTAGTACTTACGGAAAGTATTATTTCTAATAATTTAAAATTAGATCTTCCAAAACCACTACTGGAAAAAGAGCTTACTTTTAAAAAGAGGATACTAGAATTGGAAAACACCATTCAATCCTCAACAGAATCTAAAGAACTAGAAAAGGAACTTTTACAAACCAAACTTGCCAATCAAAAATTTACTGATTCTTTAAAAGAACAATTTCCAGATTATTATCACCAACAAGAGACCACGCAACTTTCAACCTTAGCGCAAGTTCAAAATCTGCTCACTCCTAATCAAGTTGTTCTTTCTTATAATTGGGATCTCAATGATCCGTTTTTTTCGCAACCTATGGGTATCTATATTTCTAAAGAAACTATAGACGTTTTTTCTGTTGAAAATAAGAATTCCATTAAACCATTAATCTCTAGCTACAGAAAAGCCCTGCAAAAACCATTTGAAACTAAATTAGACAAAGACAACTTTACAAAGGCTGCATCTGGTTTATTTCATGTGTTATTTCCGTCAAAATTCGTTAAAAATGTCCTTCCAAACAAACATCTTATCATAGTGCCTGATGGCTTGTTACAAGGAATCCCTTTTGAAGCTTTGGTTGATAATAATTCGGGGAAATACTTACTAGAAACGAACGAAATAAGTTATACCTATTCCATTTCATTTTCAGCACATAACAAGAGTATAGAAAGACGTCCTACAGAAAAATTTACAGGATTCGCTCCGGTTTACTTTAAAGATACTTCGCTGGATAGTTTGCCAAAAACGATTGACGAGTTGAAGTCCATAGCAGCCCTTTTCTCAGGAAATATGTACACCTTTAAAGAAGCAACAAAATCAAATTTTACTACCTATTCGACAGATAGTCAAATTATCCATCTAGCAACACATGCAGACGCATCTGGTAATCCATGGATTGCGTTTCAAGATGAACGATTAGAGCTACATGACTTATACACACTAAAAAATCAAGCAGACTTGGTTGTATTAAGTGCTTGTAAAACCAATCTTGGTACAGTGGCCAGTGGTGAAGGGGTCCTGAGTTTAGCCCGTGGTTTTTTCTATTCGGGTGCAAATGCAGTTGTTTCATCTCTTTGGAACGCCAACTCTAAGGCCTCCTCCCAACTTCTCACTCAATTTTATAAGAATATAGATGAGGGGCAATCCAAATCGAAGGCTCTTCAAAATTCCAAACTAGATTACCTTCAGTCCAATTCTTTATCGGATGCCTCTCCCTACTATTGGGCATGTTTTATCGTTATTGGTGATACCCAACCCATAGCTCAAGAAACATCTTATTTTTATGCATATCTAGCTTTAGGAATCCTATTTCTTCTGATGATGGTTTTCTTCATAAAAAAAAGGATTTAATTCAAAATAGTTGGGTAACAAATTAATTTAAAAGAGAACAGCTTAATAAGCTTGCTTTAATCTTACAACAAAAAAGAGCGCCGATAAAGCTGCATGGAAATGCATTCATATACTTACTAATTGAATGCAATAATTTTATGATTTAGACAACTTTGACGCGCTCTTACTTTATCCTTTAACATCCAACGCGTCTCTTAAAGCATTTCCAATGAGCATAAAGGCCGTCACGAGACTCATAATGGCTATCCCAGGTATTATGGCCAAATACGGTTTACCAAGCACAATATAAGCGTAATGATCCTTGATTATACCTCCCCAACTAGGCATTGGTGGTTGGGCACCAATACCCAAAAAACTAAGTCCGCTCTCAATTAAAATTGCACTAGCAAAATTAGCCGCACTAATTATAATAACAGGCGCTAAACTATTTGGTAGTACGTGTTTAGTAATAATACGCCAATCGTTAAAACCAAGAGCTTTGGCAGCCGTAACATATTGCAATTGTTTTACGCCCAATACTTGACCTCGTACAACACGAGCCACTTCCACCCACATGGTGAGTCCAACTGCTATAAAAACTTGCCAAAAACCTTTCCCCAGCGCTAAGGTGATTGCAATGACTAATAAAAGTGTTGGAATGGACCAAGTAACATTAATTATCCACATAATAACACCATCAATCTTACCTCCAAAATAGCCAGCGGCGGCTCCTAAAGTGATACCAATTATAAGCGAAATAAATACGGCTACAAATCCAATGGCCAAGGAAATACGAATACCAACAAGCATCCTAGATAACAAGTCCCTGCCATATTTATCGGTCCCTAAAAGAAACTTCTTTTGGGAGACATAATGTTTTGGAATAGCTTCAGAAGAAGAAGCCTTTGGGAATAGTGAAAGTGGATATGTCTTTTGCAATCCTTCTATTCCTTCTTCCATGTATTCGGTAATTCTAATTCCATCGGCGACTATGGCAAAGTCTGAAATAGGAATTTCGGTCGCTGTTGTTTCTTTTCCAAAGAAAAAAACACCTACACTATTTTGTGATACTTCTTTGGAAGGGATGGTCAACATTGAAACATTAAAGCCTGGTGATTTCGAATGAATAGATAAATGCATTTGATTTGCATTCTTAGAATTATCCGGGGCCAAGGCATAAGCGAAAATAGCTACTAATGTAGCAAGCCCCAGAAACGAAAAACTAAAAACGCCCCAGAAGTTTTTTTTAAACTTTTGGAGCGCTAATTGAGTTAGAGACGTGGCTTTGTTTTTCACACCCTAAATGTACTTAAATTCTACTGAATTCTCAGTACCACTTTAGGCACTACAATGTTCTTCTAATTCTTAATTTTCGCGAATTTACCCGCACGTATATTGTTGAGCTTCAAATCTTGTAATACGTTAACCGCTTCTTCAACATAAATATCTTTTGCCAAGCTTTTATGCCAGCGCTTGCGCTTTTCACGTAATACGGTATCCTGACGCATCATCTCAACTTCGCTTGGAAGTGATTTATAGCTTAGCTTATTGTCATACTTATTAATGGCATCAAATTTCTTAGTTTCCACTTTACGTTTTTCAATATCAGCTACATAGGCATCGAAGTTGAGAGGTACAGAAGTTTCATCTCTACGACTCTTAATGTAGCGAGCATTTTCATCAATTAATTGGAGTTGCTCACTTTTCGCCATTCGCGCTTTGCTTCTTTCAATCGTCGCTTCGTAATCTATATAACCATCCCAAACATCGTAATCGGCTGGTGTGATTTTATCATACGGTAACGGATTATCATAATCGCGTTCCCCAACATCAATATAACTATAACGATCTGGCATAACCACATCACTTTTAACTCCTTCAAGTTGCGTTGAACCTCCATTTACACGATAGAATTTCTGCGTAGTAAGTTTCAAGGCTCCCATATCGCCCATATCGTTATTTCTCAACCACTGATTAAGATCAACCATATTTTGAACAGTTCCTTTTCCATAGGATTGCTTGCTTCCAATAATAATTCCTCGTTTGTAATCTTGCATAGCCGCCGCCAAAATTTCAGAGGCAGAAGCCGATAATTCATTCACTAAAATTACCAGTGGCCCATCCCATACGATCTCATCGTTGCGATCTTTTAAAACTTCCTTCTTTTCTCCAGCAGAAGCTACTTGAACAACAGGACCTTCTTTGATAAATAAACCCGCAATATCTACAGCCGTACGCAAAGATCCTCCTCCATTATCACGAAGATCTAATACCAACCCTTCCATTCCTTCTTTTTTCAATCGAATGATTTCCTCCTTCACATCGGTTGCCGCATTACGCTCTTTATAATCTTTCATATTGAAGTAAAAAGCCGGAAGATTAATTAATCCGAATGTTTTCTCGTTATTTGTAATGACAGTCGATTTGGCATACGTTTCGGCTAGTTCTACAACATCTCGCGTTATAGTTTCTTCTCCAATGGTACCATCTACACGCTTAATAGTAAGCGTTACTTTACTTCCCTTTGGTCCTTTAATTAACTTTACCGCATCGTCTACGCGCATACCTACGATACTTGTTGCCTCTTCTTCGTCTTCTTGTTTAACTTTTAAAATAGCGTCACCTACTTCCAAGTGTTCTCCTCTCCATACAGGACCTCCACTAATAACCTCCACAACATTGATATAGTCATTCTTCTTTTGAAGTCGAGCACCAATTCCTTCTAACTGTCCACTCATACGCATATCAAAACGATCTCTATCTGGTGGAGCGAAATAATTAGTATGTGGATCGAATTGCTCTACCACAATGTTTAAGAAATTTGCAAAATAATCTTTGCGCTCTAAGTCATCCGTAAAGTTGAAATAATCATCTAATGATGTCTTGGCTGTTTTTCGAGCATTTGCTTCCAATTCGGCAAGTACTTTAGCATCAAGCGTTTTTGCCTTCTCATGAATTGCCTGCATTTCGATTACATCTTCGCCTAATTCTTCTTCATCCTCTTCCTTATCCTCAACAACTTTCCCATAATCTTCCACTTGCTCATAATAATTCCCAATGGTTGAAAATTTCAATTGCTTTCTCCAACGTTCCTTAATTTCTTCTTTGGTTACGGCATAAGGTAAATTGTCGTAATCTACTTCGATCATTTCATTTTTAGAATAATCGAATTCTTTGTCAAGGATAGGAGAATAATAACTCTGACCCTCTTTCATTCGTTCTAAAAATCGATCGTATACTTTATTGAAAAAAGTTAGTTTTTTTGCTTTTAACTGATCGTCGATTTCTGTTTTATAAACAGCAAACTCTTCAATATCTGAAGCTAAAAAGTAACGCTTTAGTGGATCTAAAGCATTTAAGAAATTTTCATGAACCTGCATCGAAAAGGCATCATCCATATCGGCAGGATTATAGTGTCCACGTTCTAAAACGTAGGTAATTAGATCTACCAGAAGTTTGTCTTTGTCTGGATCGTCAAATTCTTTTGTGGTAAAACTGCAAGATGCTGCCGACACAAAAACGGCAAGCAAGAGTACTTTGAAATTCTTTTTCATTAATCGCATATTCATCTTTTTTTTGGGAACCTCTAAAATAGAAGAAAAAACCGTGCCAATTACTTGTAATGATACTAATTTTTTGTTAAACAGACAAGGTGAACACTGGGGGCATTTACAAATTCAATCTTGAGTAAAAAACAATGAAATAGCCAACAATCTATTGCTTAGAATCGTATTTTAGCAACTAGAAAACAAACAGAAATGGCTGCTCAAAAACCTCTTATTTTAGTAACTAATGATGACGGTATAACGGCTCCAGGACTTCGTGCGCTCATCGATGTAATGAACGAGTTTGGAGACGTTTGTGTGGTCGCACCAGACTCTCCCCAAAGCGGAATGGGTCATGCTATTACCATTAACAATACGTTGCATTGTGATGCAATCCCTGTAAATGAAGATCAACCGCAGCAAGAATATAGCTGTAGTGGGACGCCCGTAGATTGCGTAAAATTAGCGGTAAACGAAATACTTAAACGCAAACCCGATTTATGTGTTAGTGGTATTAATCACGGCAGCAATTCGTCTATTAATGTTATTTATAGTGGTACCATGAGTGCTGCGGTAGAAGCCGGAACCCAAGGAATACCTTCCATTGGTTTTTCATTATGTGATTATAATCTAGATGCCGATTTTGAACCGGTTAAGAATTTCGTGCGAACCATCACGAAAGAGTGTTTAGAAAATGGTATGCCTTCTGGTGTTGTGCTCAATGTTAATTTTCCGAAGTTAAAAGAAAAAGATATTAGAGGCATTAAAATTTGTCGACAGGCAAATGCCTACTGGAAGGAAAAATTTGATAAACGAACCAACCCTCTTGGACGAGATTATTACTGGCTGACTGGTGAATTTATCAATCAAGATAAAGGAGAAGATACAGACGAATGGGCATTGAAGAATGGATATGTTTCTGTTGTGCCCGTTCAATTTGATCTCACAGCACATCATGCAATTAAAGATATTAACTCCTGGGATTTGTAATGAAAAAAGAAATTTTTACTGGACTTGTTGTCGGACTTATCTCCAATGCATTTGGATTATTGGTTTGTGTATTTATCGTGTCACGAATGAAAAACTTAGAACTAGCCAGCACCTTTCAACTCTATAAAAACAGTGGGAACTTATGGATGCTCATTACGCTAGGTGCACTACCTAACTTGGCTGTTTTTTTCGGGTTTCTTCGAATTAACCGTGAATACAGAGCTCGTGGTGTTGTCCTTGCAACATTCATAGCTGCAATTACATCCTATCTCATTTATTTTTTATAAAATCTAATTTCTTTGCTTAATGCCATTCGCATTCTCTTCCGAAAAAAGGCTACCTTTGTAAGGCTATGAAGTATTACATTCTTGCTGGGGAAGCTTCTGGAGACCTTCACGGTTCAAATCTAATTGAAGCCCTAAAAATTCAGGATCCTAATGCTCAAATACGTTGTTGGGGAGGCGACCTGATGCAGGCAGCTGGAGGAGAACTAGTATCTCATTATAAAGCACGTGCATTTATGGGATTTGCCGAAGTGCTTACTAACCTTCCGAAGATTTTTAAATTTATAAAAGAGTGTAAACGAGATATTGAATCTTTCCAGCCAGACGCACTTATATTCATCGATAATTCAGGCTTTAATTTACGCATTGCCAAATGGGCAAAACCAAAAGGTTTTAACACGCATTATTACATAAGTCCACAGGTATGGGCCTCTCGCCCTGGTCGCGTAAAAACGATAAAAGAAACTATCGATCACATGTATGTGGTTTTGCCATTTGTAAAAGATTTTTACGACACCTACAATTATCCCGTTCATTTTGTAGGCCACCCTTTAATTGACGGAATTGTAGATCGGAAACTTTCTAGTTTTGAAGATTTTAAAGATACGCATCAGTTAGAAAATAAACCCATAGTGGCTTTGCTACCAGGTAGTCGAAAGCAAGAAATTACGAAGATGTTAGATGTTATGTTAAGTGTAACACAACATTATCCAGATCACCAGTTTGTAATTGCAGGAGCGCCTAGCCAAGATGCATCATTTTACGCGCCTTACTTAAAAAACAAACAAGTAAAATTAATCATGAACAAAACCTACGATGTGCTAAGCTTTGCAACAGCAGCGTTGGTTACTTCAGGAACAGCCACACTAGAGACCGCCTTATTTAAAGTTCCCCAAGTGGTATGCTACAAGGGAGGTTTTATTTCTTACCATATCGCGAAACGCATTATTAAATTGAAATATATTTCATTAGTCAATTTAATAATGGATAAGGAAGTTGTAACGGAACTGATTCAAAATGACTTCAATCCTGAAAATTTGAAAAAAGAGCTCGATAAAATATTAGACGATTACCACCGAGCTGTGCTTTTCTTAGACTATTATGACCTAGAACATGCCTTGGGCGGTAAAGGAGCCAGTGAAAAAACGGCACGTCTTATCGTAGAAGCCCTCTCGTAAAGTGCCATTTTTTTTAGTACTTTTATACAAACCCAAGCTATTGATGAACAAATTACTCCTACTTGCCTTACTAGCGCTTACTATTACTTCTTGTGGAAGCTCAAGAAAAGTATCTTCCTCTAAAGAAATTATCACATCACGAACCGAAAAGATTCCCAAACGAAAGGCCGGAAAAGTGGTTGCTCACGCCAAACAATTTGAAGGTACGCGATATAAGTTTGGCGGTACAACTAAGAAAGGCATGGATTGTTCTGGATTGGTTTACGTGGCTTTTCAGAAGGAAAATATAGTCATGCCGCGTGTCTCTAGAGATATGGCTACTCAAGGTAAACGCATACGTTTAAACGAAACTGACGAAGGGGATCTGGTCTTTTTCCAGACCAACAAAAACCGTCGTGTAATTAATCATGTAGGCTTGGTTGTAGAAAATCGAAAAGGAGATATTATGTTTATTCACTCTACCTCTTCTAGGGGTGTTATTATTTCGTCCTTGAGTGAAAAATACTGGAAAGACGCCTTTGTAGAGGTTCGTCGTATCATCTAAAAAATACTATCTTTATAGTGCATTCCCTGGTTGATTTATTACAAATCGCTAGGAATGAAACTTATAAATCTCTCCCTTGTTCAACTTTCTTTATGCCTAATAGCAGGCATTGTTTTTGCCCATTTCGTCCAATCTAATGTGCTTTATACCTTGCCATTGGGGTTGTCTATTTTTACCTTGTTTATTCTATGGTACTTGGGCAGAAAACAAATTAACCGATCCATCTTATTTGGAATCTGCACCCTGTTTACGTTTACTCTCATCGGGTTTTTAAATTATCAAATTCGTCTTCCAAAATTTCAAAAAAAACACTTTACACATTATTATTCGCAAGGGCAACCTGACTTATTAGGAGTAACCATAAAGGAAGTTTTAAAACCTAGCCAATTCGACACAAAGTATCTTGCCGAAGTATGGGCCGTTAATGAGCAGTTAACTCGAGGGAAGCTACTGTTACAACTCAAAAGGGACTCACTGTCTCATCATTTATCCATCGATGACCAGCTCGTAATTTATGCTTCGATTTCTGAAATTCCATCTCCATTAAATCCTCATCAATTTGATTACTCGAAATACATGCAGTCGTTAGGAGTTTATGCTCAGTCTCGAATAACGCAAAAGGACATCCTAACTACCAATCTAGGTAAAAGAACGGTAACGGGTCGGGCAGCACAATTTCGCAGATTTCTAATAAATAAACTTCAAAAAATAGGGATTTCTGCTCGAGAAGAAAGTATTACTCAAGCTTTAATTTTGGGACAGCGTCATGACATTGATCCCGATTTATATCGAAGCTATGCCGCTGCCGGTGCTATCCATATTTTGGCTGTTTCTGGTCTGCACGTTGGCATTATATATTTCATTTTACTTTTCATAACCTCCCCTGTTAAACATTTGCCTTTTGGTCTTACTATTCAAATTGTGTTAATCATTGGATTCCTTTGGGGGTTTGCATTTTTAACTGGCGGCTCTCCATCGGTCATTCGCGCCGTAACTATGTTTTCTCTTTTTGCGCTGGCAAAAAGTCTTAACAGACCAACTTCAAGCATAAATTCACTCTGTCTATCGCTGTTTCTTCTCTTACTAATAAACCCAAAATGGCTATTTCATGTTGGGTTTCAGTTAAGCTATATCGCGGTATTTGCTATCCTATGGATCTACCCTAAACTCAGCAGCTATTGGAAGCCAAAAAACATCGTTTTTAAAAAATTATGGGATGTACTTACAGTAACCATAGCTGCGCAACTTGGTTTATTACCACTTAGCTTATTTTATTTTCATCAATTCCCAGGGCTTTTCTTTCTAACTAACTTGGTTATCCTACCTGTATTAGGGATTATACTTTTCCTAGGATTACTTATTGTTTGTTTGGCCGCTTTGGATAGCGCACCTACTTTTTTGGTAGAATGGTATTCAAAGTTAATTCTACTACTGAATCAATTTATTACTTGGGTTGCAGGGCAAGATAATTGGGTAGTGACCGACGTTTCATTTTCTCAATGGAAATTAATAGCCACATATATACTTATTATAAGCTTTACAATAGTTTGGAAAAAATATTCCCCAAAGCAAATGCTATTTGCTTTCGGGAGTCTTGCATTTCTATTGTTGGTTTCCATTTGGGACAGACATCGATCTTCCACAGAACAACTTATCGTATTTCATCGATACAAAACGACATTATTGGGCTATACGAACGGACAGAAGATGGTCGTATTTGGAAGGAACACCGTTAACAATTTGGACAGCTATCCTATTAAGGGGTATCGCATCGAAAAGAATAGCAAAGAATATATCGAAGAAGGACTCCCGAAAATTCTTAACTATAAAAATCAAGTCATTTTAGTGATTGATAGTATACCAGTTTTTCCTGCAAATCTGAAGCATCCCACACTATTGCTTACCAACAGTCCTCGTCTCCATTTAGAGCGCTGGATAGATAGTCTTCAACCCAAGCAGATTATAGCCGATGGGAGTAATTTCAATTCTATGATAGCTCGTTGGGGACAGACATGTGAACACAAAAAAATCCCTTTCCACGCAACAAGTGAAAAGGGATCTTATATCTTTAAGTAAGGCTTATTTAAAAGTACTCACGAAGTTATCTTGATACTCTTGCCAAGATTGAGCTGTCGTTAGTTTTTTATAATCGCCATTAGCAATCATTTTTAAATAAATCTCCAATTGCTGTGGAGTTTTATAACCAGCCACCGCTTGAATTAGGGATCCGTCATCTTCAAAAAACACTAAACTCGGATAACCTCGTATTTTCAGTGCTTCTGTAAACAGATGTGTTCCGTTTCGACCTCTGGAGATATTTGCTTTAAAGGTAGGATTGGTATACGTAAAATCGTTATAAGTAACTTCTTCGTTTCCTTCACCATTGAACTTTACCGCATAGTAATTCTCATTAATAAAATTGATTACATCCTTATTACTAAAGGTGTTTCTATCTAAAAGCTTACAAGGTCCACACCAGGTGGTATATACGTCTACAATAATTTTCTTGGGTGCATTGGCCTGTGCTGCTAATGCATCTTCCATAGACATCCAGTTAATCTTTTGGGCAGAAACAGTAGCCGTAGCAACCAAAGCAAGTAGTAATACTATATTCTTCATTTGTAGGTGTTTTGGATTTCAATATAACAAAAAACGTTCCATATTGGAACGTTTTTGTCGTTTGAATTGGTATATCCTAACGGATTCCGTGCATTTTTTTAAGCAAAGTTCGATTTAGTAATAAGAGCACTAATCCAGCCGCTATGGGAATGGCGGTAAATATTAAGAAAAATCCACTGAGACCTACCTCTTCTGCAATCGGTTCAATATATGAACCTGTCAAGCCACCAGCGAAGTTGGCAATGAAATTAGCAACAAAGAATACTCCAAACATTAAACCTACCAAACGCGCCGGAGCAAGTTTAGAAACATAGCTCAAACCTACAGGCGATATACAAAGTTCGCCTAACGTATGCAGTAAATACGCACCTATTAACCAGAACATACTAACACTAGCCGTAGTAGCACCATTTGGAATACTTGATGCACCGTATGCTAGCACAGCAAATCCAAGGCCAAGTAGTATAAGACCTAGGGCAAATTTTACTGGTCCACTTTGTAACCAAGATATATTCTTAGTCCAAAGCTTGCTAAAGAGCGGTGCAAGGCATATAATGAAAAGACTATTAAATATCTGGAACCAACCTGCTGGAACTTCATTGCTTTCAGCTATAAATTGATTATAAAGCATGTAACCTATTAGTCCCCATACCCCAATAAATCCAAGACCCAAAATTAAATTTCCAGTAGAATAATTGCTGAAAGTTTTACGAAAGAGCTTTAGTAATACCCAGGTAAGTAATATCATAGGAACGACGTTGAGCAAGGCGTTTACAATAGAAAAAATTTGTGCTTCGTCTCCTACTAAACTACGATCTGTATAATCTAAGGCAAAAATGGTCATAGAACCTCCCGCCTGTTCAAATGCCCACCAAAAAAAGATGATGAAAAAACTTAGGATCATAATAACCCATACCCGGTCTCGTTCTATCTTGCTTAATAATGGATCTGTCACAATCCAGCCCACAAAGCCTACTACCGCTGCTAAAATAATAGGCGGCATCATTTCTCGAGAAAAAGTCTGGAGTGCATTTGCCTGCTCAGCTCCAAAATAACTGATCAGAAAATACACAATTCCTGCCATAACCAGACCTATAACACCCCACCTTAAGGCGCGCTTATTATCAGTTGATTTAGAAGGCACATCGCTTTTGCCACCACTGGCGAGATCATCATCAATTACTTGATCTTCATAATGCACAGCTACTGCACTTTCGCCAGGTTTAACATCTCCCTCGTTATAATCTGGGTGGGATGGTGGAAGTCCTATATTACCGAAGATTTTTTGGGTAAAATAAAATTGCAGCAAACCTACTAGCATAAAAATCCCTGCGAGTCCGAAGCCAAGCGAAAAACTAATTTGTTCACCATAATAACTACATAGACCTATTCCAAGAAACGCCCCAGCATTAATTCCCATATAAAAAATGGTGTAAGCACCATCTTTCATCTCAGGGTTCTTGGCATACATATTTCCTACGATAGATGAAATATTCGGCTTAAATAAGCCGTTCCCTATGATCAATAATAACATTCCCAGATAAAAGGAGTATGATGTTTCCGCGGCCATGCTAGCGTGTCCTAAGGTCATAATGAGCGCGCCTATTAGAACCGCCTTTCGATAGCCCAAAAATTTATCTGCTAAGATGCCACCTATCATTGGCGTGAAATAAACAAAGCCAGTGTAGATACCATAAAGAGCAAGCGCATCAGCTCTTGACCACTGTTCGTCAAAAGCGACTTCAACTAAGAATACCACTAAGAGAACTCTCATTCCATAGTAGGAAAAGCGTTCCCACATTTCAGTAAAAAAGAGTACAAACAGTCCAGAAGGATGCCCTAGTACGGTACGTTGGTTAATTTCAGAACCTCCAAATTTAAATTCCATATACGTTTAAGTTAATTAATATTGGTTTTAGTTATTTAGTCTTTTATCTCTAACACCTTTGCCGTTTCAGGTTCTCCCAAGGACTCCTTCACGAAACGTGTCATTTTAGTAAACAAATGTAAACGCGTATTCCCTCCATAAATTCCGTGATTTTTATCGGGATAAATGGCCCAATCAAATTGTTTGTTGGCTTGCACCAAGGCTTCGACTAGACGCGTGCTATTTTGAACATGAACATTATCATCTCCACTTCCATGTACCAATAAAAAGTCTCCCTTTAATTTATCGACATGTGTTATTGGCGAATTAGAATCGTATCCACTCGGATTCTCCTGTGGAGTCTGCATATAGCGTTCGGTATAGATTGTATCGTAAAAGCGCCAGCTACCTACAGGGGCTACTGCAATAGCCATGGAAAAAGTATCGGCTCCTTGAAAAAGACAATTAGACGACATAAACCCACCATAGCTCCAACCCCAAATTCCAATTCTCTCAGAATCTATGTAAGGCAGTGCACCTAATCTCTGAGCAACCGCTATTTGGTCTTCCACTTCATATTTTCCTAATTCCTTTTGTGTTACTTTCTTAAAATCTCTTCCTTTTAATCCTGTTCCACGTCCATCAACACAAGCAATAATGACTCCTTCTTGAGCCAACATCTGATGCCAATAATCGTTGGATCCATTCCATCGATTCGACACATTTTGCGAGCCTGGACCTGAGTATTGGTACATGAACAACGGATATTTTTTATTCGGGTCAAAATCTAATGGCTTAATCATGTACATATTAAGTTCTTCACCATTAATTGAAATAGTCGAAAACTCTTTAGGGGAGATTTTATAATCCTCTAGTTTATTTTGCAAATCTCCGTTATCCTTAATTCTTCTCACTTCCTTTCCTGAAAGCGCTTCGTTTAAACTAAATACAAATGGAGTATCGCTATTGGAAAAAGAATGAATAAAATAAGTGTAATCTGCACTAAAATCGGCACTATGACTTCCAGCACCTTTGGTTAATCGCACTTTATTTTTACCGGATCTGCTAATGGAATATACATCGCGATTTATACTTCCATTTTCGGTACTTTGATAATACACACGTCCAGTGTTAGAATCGAATCCATAATAATTGGTCACCTCCCAATTGCCATCTGTGATTTGATTTAGCAGCTTTCCTTTTTTACTGTAATGGTAAATATGATTCCAACCGCTTTGTTCGCTGGTCCAAATAAAGCTGTTATCATTCAAAAATGTAAGATTGTCCGTCACATCGACGTAAGCAGCATCCTTTTCTTGATGCGTTAAAACAACGCTAGCGTCCTTTGCATTCACAAATAACAAGTCCAATTCATTTTGATGACGATTCATCGTTTGAACACTCAAAACATCTCTGTCCTCAGTCCACTTAAGTCTAGGAATGTAGTAATTATTGAAACCAGAAAGATCAACAGGAGTCGTTTTGTTGGTAGCAAGGTCATACAGATGAAGGCTCACATTTGCGTTTACTTCCCCCGCTTTGGGATACTTAAACACTTGTTGTGTTTGGTATAACTCTTTTCCGTAGATATCCATAGAGAATTCTGGCACGTCTGTTTCATCGAAACGAATAAAGGCAAGCTGATCTCCAGATTTGTTCCAATCGAAGGCACGTACAAAAGCGAATTCCTCTTCATATACCCAGTCGGTAATACCATTAATGATGCTATTTTTCTTTCCATCATTCGTCACTTGAGTAACAGCGCCCGAAACTAAATCACGGATATAAATATTGTTTTTATGTCCATATGCTATTTTACTCCCATCTGGGCTAAATGTAGGTTCTTGAATTGCGTTATTAGAAACCAAAGAAATGTCTTTTTTCTTGGTGTCGTACACGTAATATTTCCCTAAAGAAGATCTACGATATACTTGTTTCAGTTCTGTTGCCAATAAGATTTTGGATTCATCTGCACTAAATTCGTATGAAATGATGTAGTCTACATCCAACAAATTAGAGCTATTGACTAAAGTTTTTACTTTATCTCCACTTTTGTAATCGAATACATCGATGGTAGAAGCTCGTGCCTTACGGTCATAATTGAGCACTGAGTACTCTTTACCGTTGCTTAACGAGCGCAATACATCCAATCGTTGCGTGCTAAAGGTTCTATTTTTCCAGATGTCTTCGAGGGTAATATTTTTTTGTTGTGCAATAGTGTTTGCGGAAAGAAAAACAAACAGGCCAACCAATAGGGACGTGAGTATACGTTTCATCTAAATAATAGGTTTGATAGATAGTGAGGCCTCGACAAGGCAAAGCGAAGCTGTAGAATACCCAGAATAAATTTTTCCTGACAGATTACTAATTGTGAATGGGCATTTCAAATTGTTAAATTTTTGTTATGCCAAGTTTACTAAAATTTCGGCAGACTAGCACAGTTTTTTTGTTAAATACCGTGGTTTTTCGAGCTTTTTCCATCAAAATTCACCGGTTTTTAAGAATGAAACTTTCAATTTTAAAACCTTCCTTTTTAAAGGCTATAAATCCTATCTTTGTATTAAATACCCGTACTCTATGGCGCAACCCGTACTTGGATTTTCAAAAAAAACAAAGGAAGAAAAAATAGCTTGGCTGGTAACTAACTACTTACACAACGACACAGCTGCGCTTACCACCCTAAAAACATATTGGAACGATGATACGGCGTTGCAAAACCTTCACGACGATTTTATAGAAAATACCATTACCAATTACTACCTACCTTTTGGTATTGCGCCTAATTTTTTAATTAACGAAAAACTCTTTGCGCTTCCCATGGTAATAGAAGAGAGTTCGGTGGTGGCCGCTGCCGGTAATGCAGCCAAGTTTTGGTTGGACAAAGGCGGTTTTACTGCTGAAGTTATTTCGACTACCAAAAACGGACAGATTCATCTTAACTTCTATGGGGAAAACGATCACATTCATGACTTCTTCGACCATGTGAAACCAGAGCTTATAGCGAGCATTGATGCGTTGCAAAAGAATATGAAAAAACGAGGCGGCGGGTTGATCGATTTGAAACTTGTAGACGCCACCCAACAACTTAAAGGTTACTATCAGATACATGCTACTTTTGAGACGTTAGATGCAATGGGAGCTAATTTTATAAATAGCTGTTTAGAAACGATTGCTAAGCGTGTAGAGGAGCTTGGAGCCCAGCATCAACATTTTATAGCTACTAACAGCTATCCAGAAGTCGTGATGAGTATTTTGTCGAATTACGTACCGGAATGTACAGTTCGTGCGCAGGTGAGCTGTCCTGTGGAGAAACTGGCGAACAACGGAATGGATGGTGCTACTTTTGCACGTAAGTTTGAAAGAGCTGTCGCCATCGCAAATACAGAACCCCGAAGGGCCGTAACCCACAACAAGGGAATCATGAATGGCATAGATGCTCTCATTCTTGCCACAGGAAACGATTTTAGAGCCATTGAAGCGGGTGTACATGCCTATGCCGCACGAGATGGACATTATAAAAGTCTTACAAATGCTTCGGTAGAAAATGATATTTTCACTTTTTGGATTGAAGTCCCTCTCGCTCTTGGTACTGTTGGTGGATTAACCAATTTACATCCTATGGTAAAATTGGCCTTCGATATGCTACAAAGACCCAACGCCAAAGAACTCATGCAAATAGTAGCAGTTGCGGGACTGGCTCAAAATTTTGCAGCACTGCGTTCGTTGGTGACTGTAGGGATTCAAAAAGGACATATGAAAATGCATTTGATGAATATTTTGAATCAGTTTGACGCCTCCAAATCTGAAAAAGAAAAGGCGACGGCTCACTTTCAAGAGCATGCAGTTTCACACGCCAGTGTAGTTTCTTATCTAGAAGAACTTAGAAAATAATGGCCGACCTAACCTTTTACAGCAATGGTAAATTACTCCTAACAGGGGAATATGTTGTTTTGGATGGAGCAACTGCTCTTGCCTTCCCAACGACATTTGGGCAAACGTTAACCGTTGCAGAAACAAATAGTAACGTGCTTATCTGGAGAAGTTTGAATCACGAACAGACTTGCTGGTTTGAAGCTAAATTTTCTTTAGACTCCCTGAATACTACCGGAACCGACAAAACTAGTATTACACTTCAAAACATCCTCCAAAAAGCGAGAGAGCTCAATCCGTCCTTTTTAAAAGATAGTAGCGGAATTGAAGTTGCAACCCAACTCGACTTTCCTCGTAATTGGGGTTTAGGTACATCGTCAACACTTATCAATAACATTGCACAATGGGCAAACGTGGATGCATTTACCCTATTGCAAGAGAGTTTTGGTGGTAGCGGCTATGATATTGCCGCCGCTCAGCACTCAAAATCTATTTTATATCAACGCGGATTGCCACCAACCATTCGTGAGGTCCATTTACCATGGGAATTTAAGGAGCAGCTCTTTTTTGTACATCTCAATCAAAAACAAGATAGCAAAGAAGGCATCGAGCGCTACCGAGCACAAAATGTATCTCCTCAAATGATTGAGAAGATATCTGACTTAAGCAACAAATTACTGCTCTGTTATGATCTTGACTCCTTTAAAAAGGTTCTGCAAAGCCACGAGCAACTTATTTCGAAGACACTAGATTTGCCCGCGGTAAAAGAACGATTGTTTCCCAATTATAAAGGCACTATAAAAAGCTTAGGTGCCTGGGGTGGCGATTTTGTGTTGGTTACTGGCACTTACGAAGACATGAACTATTTTAGAGAGAAAGGCTATAACACCATTCTATCGTTCGAGGAAATGATAAAATAAAAAAAACGCCCTGCAATGCAGGGCGTTTTTTATTGATTTATATTTTGAAAGCACCTATGGGTTTCCACCATATATTTCTTATTTTCTTAAATAGAAAAAAGCTGTTCACTCCTTGGGAAGGACCTTCGACTATTGCGTAAGCTATAATTGCCACATCTCTTCTCTCATTATAATACAAGTTTTCGATTTGTATGCTAGGAAATTCATTAATATCTGGAATTCCTCTATATTCATTGTAATTTACTTGACTATAGTAATCGTCCGAATGTTTTAAAACAAATACATTCTGCCACATGGAATCCAATGATATCTTTATTTTCTCTTTTTTTAGATCATATTTATCCCTTAGAAACGACAAATCTTCTTCATTTAAAAGTCCGTCAAATTTTTTGAAGGTATCTGCCAGAGGACAATAAAACTTTAATCGGAGTGTATCCTTATCATTTTTACAAATACTATCAGCATTTATATAAAATTGTTGGTGATAACGGTACTTTCCACTAAACAAGTCTATACGATTTCTATAAAACAAATGCTTATCAGCATAATATTCAGGCCCCATCTGTCCAAGGAATAACTCAATTACTTCCAAATCTACACTATCCAAGTTCGAAGTAGAAGTGTTTTGAGACTTACAGGATAAGACAGTAATTAAAAAAACTAAAGGCAACATTTTTTTCATAACTCAAATATAATCAACAAGGATTTCCTTTTGGATTAACACCGCCTTGATTACTATTAGTATCTTCAGCTAAGTTAGTATTAATAATCCTATCTCTACTTGGAGATCCAACGGGATGAAAATGATTAAATGTCCCTGTATTGAACAAAGCTCCCCAAGCTAAATCTTCATAATACTGATCCGACTGCTGAGCATTATCCCATTCTTTCAAAGCATCTTTTATGTGAGGGATAAATCGCTGAGCCATATATTCGTGCTGCGCGGGTTGGGTACTACCGCCTGGTGAAGTGGAATTACGAATAAATTGCCAAAGTTGAGCAAAGTTTCTTATATCCACGCTGTTGCCGGCATTTACATCATCAATATGAGAAATCATATATGCATGCAACATTTCATGTAAAATAGTTCTAGCAATTGCCGTCTTCGTTGCCTGACTCGTATAATTAGGCCCCAATTTTGTGACATAGTCGAAAGGCACGGATCCATTTCTTCTATCAGTCTCCGCAGCATTTCCTGGTACACTGGGCGTACTCGTTTCAATTTCCCAATCATAAATATTGGATGGGGAATCGAATCTCGTTATGATATTAGCTATGTCATTTTGAGTTAAGGTCTTTAAATCTGTTAATATTTGAGAAGAGCAAGGGTCTAAATTGGTTGAGACAATTCTGTTTTCTATAATTCCCGCTATCAAATCAGTATCAACATTCACTCCCACTTCTTCATTCTCTTCAGTATTACCATTATTACCGTTGTTCCCATTCCCTCCGGTATCACAACTCACACCATCGGCAGCACAAGTACATGGATCACCGTTTGTTTCGAAACATTCTGGAGGAGGGCATGGCGTTCGCAATATTCGTTCAATATTTTCCTGTGCGGTGCGGTCTGGACAATTCATAACAATTTCTATGGTAGGCTGTGGAGTGCAAGCACAATCCTGCCCGGGCAAATGACCTTGACAAGGACAAGGAACCACCACCACGGTGACATCACAACTTCCACCGCCTCCACCAGGGTCACCATCATCTTCTCCTAGGGGGCCACCACCACCACCGCCGCCACTATTGGTGTCGTCTGGGCATTCTACTAACTCTCTCGTAGTGGCGCTGTTACTAACAAATGTCTCTTTACCTGCATAGGTTCCATCCAACCGATAAAAAAGGATATCACCAGTAAAATCGTTCCAATCCAAAATATCAACCTGACTATCTAACCAAGCCGCATCGGGACGATATTTAACGATATACCCGTACAAGCCTGTAGACGTTTCCTTCACTACAAGGTTTAATGCAACTCCTTCGATGATTCCTTCATCAGGTTCCATTTTAAAAGAGTAATTGGAAAGGTCTGCGTCATTGGTGTTCACCAAAATATCCAAGCTATCTACAGTCACTCCAGTAAGATCAGCTTCCCGAGTTCCTGGCTCCGCTTTGATGGTAAAATACCCTTGAGCATCGGCTTTCCGAGACACAAAACCCATTATCTCTGGAATGTCATTGGCTGTAACATGCGTCGTCACATTTTGAGTCAATGGAATCCCTGAGTCATCGGGTATTTCTAAATCGTTGTCTTCTTGACAAGCAATAATGGATAGGAGAAGGAATCCAAAAAATAGTAAAGACCTCCCTTTTCTTAAAAACAATTGTTTCATATGTAAAGATTAAAAGTTACGATATAAGCATATTCACTTAAAAAGTAAGTGATCATTGACTTATAAATTAACGAGGGAGTTAGTCAAATCTAAGTTCAATTTTTGGATTTTGCAAATATCCACCTCGCTCATAAGAAAGACTCAACGATAGGGTCATTTTCTTTTTTATATACGCAGACCTAGATCTAAAGTATGAAGATCCCCAAGAATACAATTAAGTTTAAAAACGTTATGGGTGACTGAATAAATTTGGGGTTGAATTTTTGATTCTGTTATCGTCCACGGAAAAAAATGATAGGAGCTAAAAAAAAAACGCCCTGCAATGCAAGGCGTTTTTAATGTTTTGAACGACAATTTCTATTAGTAGAATTTCGCTCTATTATCTTCTATCTCCGCTGCATTCTTTAATGCTTGGAATACATTATTGTTTACTTGTGGTGTTGTTTTATCACGCAATTGCTCTGCAAATGACTCATAACTCTCTAGGTCTTGCGCATTATTCACTGCCAATACACGTACCGCAAACACACCGGTTAATCCATCGATAAGATCAGTAGTTTCTCCAGCTGCTTTTCCAAAAGCTGCGCCAATCACTTCTGGCTCTCTTCCAGCTCCGGCAATGGTTGGATTAGACATGCTAATCGCCGCTGCATTCTTTACAGTTTGACCTTGACTGCTAGCGATATCTTCAAGACTTGTTGCCGTAATTGCTTCTCGAATTTTAGCTGCTTTCTTCTTGTTACGTAATAACGGAGTTACACGTCCTGAAGCTTCGGCAATACTCAATAAACCTTTCTCGGTACTCTTACGAGTAAGCTGTGCAATTACGTATCCTGTAGGCACACTAAAACGCTTTACATCTCCTACCTTAGAATCTTCTCCAAAAGCCCAAGTAACGATACTACGGTTGTTACCAATTCCAGGAATGGCAGCATCCAACTGTCCTATTTTATTTACTGGCTTCACAGCTACGCCCTGTGCTTCAGCAACAGCATTGAAATCGCCATCTTGTGCTCCTACTTCAATTTCGGTTGCTTTGGCGAAAACTTCATTTAAGGTTTCTTCAGAAGGTTCAATCTCTTTAGAAACAGTTGCTACTTTAATAACACGTTGTTTGTTTTTCTGATCTTCTACTTTCACTACGTGATATCCAAAATCGGTTTCAACTTTACCAATACTACCTACCGCATTGTTGTAAATAAAGTTATCGAATGGCTCCACCATAAATCCAGGACCAAAGTATCCTAACTCTCCAGCTTTCTCCTTAGTAGTAGCATCGTCTGTAAATTCTGTTACCAGCGCATCAAATTTACTCTTGTCTCTATTTAAAACAGCAAGTAAACTATCTGCCAATTTTTCGGCATCTTCTTTAGAACGCGTAATATCTGAAGAGCCACGTAAACTTCCTTGGTAGCGTATTAAGATATGCTTCGAGTTTACAGAATCGAATTTTTGTGCAACATCTACTACTTTGCTCATGTTCCAAGAATTATCTACTTGATAAGGTCCGTAGATCGCTCCTAAAGGTTGATTGAAAATAGTATCCTTGATAGATGCTGGTAAGTCCTTTTGGAAGAACCAACGGTCTTGATAAGGTGCATCAGAATTTGTGTTTACAAAGTCTTCAATGTTGGTTGTATTTGTTAAACCTAGCAAAGTATCATTTGCTTTTGTAACATTATTGTACTCAACTTTATCTTCTAAGATTGTCAACATATCTACACGAGCAGCTTCTATATCGGCTTCAGAAGGAGTTTCGTCAAAAGACACATACTGAATATCTGCCAACGGATCTACCTCAAACTCGGATGGATTCGCTTTAACATAAGCTTCAATTTCAGCTTCGGTTACTGTTACATCCTCATCGGGAATACTTGTGTAAGGCACTTGTACAAATTCGATGTTGATCTTATCGTTTTCGAAACGGTACTCCTTTTCTCCTTCGGCTAGGGTTGTTACCAATCCGCTACGCACAAGATTCATGTAGGTATTTTCTAGAACTGTTTGACGTGTACTCTTTACGTAATCTGTCCAAGCATCAATGACTTGTTGATTTCCTTGAATACTTGCAACATACTCGTCTATTTTGGCAAGGCTAAAGTTTCCAGCTTCATCTTGAAACGAAGGGTTGTTTACCAAAAAGGTGCTATAAGCATCGTCCATGGCATCTTCTCCCACTTGCATTCCTAACTCGTCGTATTGTTGTTGTAACAACACTTTACGTAACTCACGATCCCAAATCTGGGTTACCGCTTGCGTACTAGTTGAGTTTGGCCCAAGTGTACGTTGATACGCCTCTACTTGCTCCATGAACTCGATACGTGGAATATCCTCTCCATTTACAGTCGCAATTGTAGTTTGCGACTTATCGGTTGAAAATCCACCGTTTCTAATCACATCTGCTAGTACAAAGGAAAACAATGCCAAAGCGATGATGATGATAAGAAATACGGAACGTTGTCTAATTTTATTTAAAACTGCCATCTGTCAATCATTTTAATAGGGGGCGAAAATAGCATTTTCCAAGGAGTTATGAAATAGTTGGGTTGGAAAAAATAGGGGGAAATATGAAAAATCTAATCTTCTGGACTAATCGTTACTTTTACTAAGTCGATTTTGGTGTTAGAAACAGCTTCAATTTTAAATACAAATCCCTGAATAATAACGGTTTCGTCCTGCTGAGGGATTTCTTCAGTTTCGTTCACGATCAATCCTCCAAGCGTTTCATAATTTTCACTTTCTGGAAGATTCAGTTTGTAGGTCTCATTTAGGTAATCCACCTCCAGTCGCGCAGAAAACAGGAAATCATGTTCATCCAAAATTTCTTCGATAAGCGCAATAGAATCGTGCTCATCTTCAATTTCTCCAAATAGCTCTTCGATGATATCTTCCACAGTCATGATACCAGAAGTACCTCCATATTCATCAATCACCACCGCGATACTTTTTCGTTTGCGTGTGAGTACATTGAGCACATCTTTCACAAGCATGGTTTCTGGCACGAATATCACCGGCATCAGCACTTTTTTAATGGTCGCTGGTTTTTTAAAGAGTTCAAATGAATGAACATACCCTAAAATATCGTCTATGTTTTCTTTATAGATAATAATTTTAGATAGTCCGGTTTCCATAAATACGGCAGCGAGTTCCTTGGGAGATGTATGAATATCTACGGCAATAACCTCTGTGCGCGGCACCATTACTTCGCGTGACTTTACTTCGGAAAACTCCAAGGCATTCTGAAAAATTTGAATCTCGCTGTCTACTTCATCTTGGATATCGACGGTTTCCATTTGCTCACTAATGTAATTCCCCAATTCCATTTTACTGAAACTAAGCTGCACCGTATCACCTTTGGTCTTAAAAAAGATCCGTAGTACCATGTCCGAAATCCAGATAACAAATTCAGAAACACCCCAAAACAAGAGGTAGAAAATATACGCCGGAACAGCAAAAACCTTTACGAGGTTATTGGCATAAATCTGAAAAAACACCTTTGGAAGGAACTCGGCGGTAAGCAGAATCACCAATGTAGAAATAACAGTTTGAGAAAGCAGACTTAGATCTGAAAATAAATAATTTACAAAACCGTATTGTGAGGGTAAAAATGAACCAAACCACTGCATCAACAATTCACCCATAAAAAACCCGTAAATCACCAGTGCAATATTATTACCCACTAGCATTGTGGCAATAAACTTAGAAGGTCGTTTCGTAATCTTTTTAAGAATATTCGCTAAAAAGTCGTTCTGCTTTTTTTCGATTTCGATATGAATCTTATTGGAAGATACATATGCGATCTCCATCCCCGAAAAAAAGGCGGAGAGAATTAACGATGCGATAATAATGAGAATACTATAGTCCAAAAAAAGTGCTTATGTAGTAAAGGTACTAAAAAGGGAAGAAAACAATTTGAAACTCGATCAGGCAAAAACGAGCAATTAAAACGAGCTGAAATTAGCTCCTATTCTTCTTTTCTTTTGTTTAGATTTTTACGAAAACGTCTTTTGAAGAAAAACATAAAAACAGCCACCACGCCGAAGAATCCAAAAAGATAGGCTCTGTTTCTGTCGGTTTCCCAATTGGAAATGACGAGGTATACAGAAAAGGCAGCCATAAATAGATAGGCGTATTCAAATAGTTGGTATAGTTTATTGGTCATCGGTTTCGGTATTGGTTTCTTTCTTTTCAATTAGTTGTATTCCATCGTTTTTACGCGAGAGGAATTGTGTAAAATCTTCATTCGAATCAAATCCCGCTCCATTATTAAAAGAGCCATCTGGGAGGGTAATCTTGTAGGGTTCGTCGGTAAATACCCATCTATTCTTCTGATCCCAGTAGAGTTGTTTGGCATTCACCACAGTGCTATCGTGGGTAGTAACCACAACATCTTCACGCAAATCGACAATCTCAGTTCCACTAAATTGGATAGCATAACTGGAGGTAACAACCGTTTCTCGATCTTCTTCATCCCAAAAATGAACTTCAATGCCTTGCGGAAATTCTTGATATCCAAAGTTTAGATTTTCAAAATTAAGTACTTTCTCGGTTATCATGGTACTAACAACACGTCCGGAATCTGTATATACCGTGCGTATACCCTCACCATCACCAACTGGAGCATTATCCTTTATACTTAATTGTTGGATATTCTTGTAGTTACCTTCACAAGCAAAAAGCGTGATAACACTCAACAGTGCTATCACGCTTTTACCTATATGTTTCGTTTTGTACATCTTATAGACTAGGAACTCTAACGCTTCCGCCTACCCAGCAATTAAAAGTAACTGTTTTTCCAGCCATTCCTGAGCTAAAGATATCACTTTTACTTGGAGCACGTCCTCTAAAAGAACTTGCAGCAGATCTTGCTCTACCAGCAAGAGAAGCATCTACACGAGCAGCTCTATCTGCCATCTCTGCAGCCTTCCAGTTAATGGCTCTCTTTTCAAATACAGTAGAACCACAGCTATTCGCGCTTTTACCATACATGTTCGCAATTTTTAAGTAGCAAACACCCATAGATGGTTTTTGCTCAACTGCTTTTAAGTAGTAACTTCTCGCTTTACTCAAACTTCCTTTCTTTCTGAAGTTCTCAGCAATAGTGTACAAATACTTTGCTTTGTCACTAGTGTTACTCTCTAAATCTACCGCTTGGTTATAGTAATCTAACGCCTGACCAGAGTTTCCTTCTTTATCTGCTAATCTACCTAAGTAGAAAGCCGACTTCGCAGAAGGATCTAAAGAGTGTAATTGTTGTACCATCTGAAAGAACAATGGCGTATCACAATCTTTGGCATTCAATTTACCAGCAGCACTTCTCAACCAGTTAACATCGTTCTTCTTTTCTTCGAAGTTCTTTTGGTACAATGGAATCAAGTTTGGACAATCTGCCAACTGACCTAATTTACCATCAACACTTCCTTTAACGGTAGCATACGCTTTTAAGTTCTTCTCGTAAGCACCTAATCGCTTCTTCTCCTTAGCAGTTAAAGCAGTACCTGCCTCTTCTTTGTTGATTAACTTAGTTAACCCATTTGCCAATCCACTTTCTTCCGTTTCGATTTTCTCTTGAACAACATCGTAAAGGTCAAATACTTCTTGAATATCTTTCTTTCCTTCATTGAACAAATCAACAGCAAGTGAAAAATAAGTGTATAATCTTTTTGGACTCTTAAAGTTCTTTGCATCTTTTTTGAAAGCTTCATCAAATAGATTAAACTGATCCATTTTGCTTCCAATGTTATTTTCAAACTTTAACTGAGCTACTTTCGAAAGTACATCTCCCTCTTTCGTTCTTGAAGGATAGTTGCTCATACGTTTTCTGAAGTTCTCTTCGTATTTAGCAACCATTGTCTTATCACCATTCTCTACAAAGTGCTGAAACATTTTCTCACCATACTGATAAACGGCAAGACTATACTTAGGACATTCGGCAACTACTTTATCGTAGTGTGGCAATGCTGCTGTATAATTTTTTGCTTTAGCAGGTTCAATAAATAAGGAGGCTGTCGTCACGCATTCGTCCATTTGAGCAAAGGTTTTGCTTCCTAAACCGAATACTAAGAGAGCGAGTAAAATAACTTTCGTTTTCATTTTTTTGGTATTTACAGCGTTAATCAAAATATCTTTTTCTAAACCATCTGTCATTTAACGACAAACTTATGAATGTATTAAAGAAGTTCTCTTTCACTAATCCGAAATCTGTTGTACCTCGTGTTCCGTATTCGAAACCTATGTTTACATTTGAGAACAACTTCCCTACAGGTAATCCTACTCCAAAAGATATGCCAAACTCGTTGATGTCTTGTCCACGTACATTAATTCCAGTCTCTTCAAACCGCACACCAGCGCGATATACTACTCGTTTCCAGTAGCTTCCAAAACCGTTATAGTTAGGAATGTAATATCCTCCAAATCTAAATTTTGAAGCATCTTGATAGATAACATCAGGAATTTGAAGATCACCGTTCGCAAAGTTACTAGTTTTTTCTGATGAATACTCTCCTCCGAAATACCATTTTTTTGGCTGACCAATTCCAGCACCAATAGTTAATTGAGAAGGCAAGGATAAATCACTTCTAGCTACGTCTATTTCTCTTGGGTCGATTGCGACCTGAGTACCATCTGGGAGAACAGCAATGGTAGAAATTTCTCTAGAATTATTAGATTCTATATCATTTTCTGGTGTATACACTATGGAAGTAGACAGTTCTAGGTTTTCAGAAACCATTGTTTTATAGGCCGCCCCAAAATTAAACCCAAAACCTCCAAGCTCTGATGTTGTAATCTCACGACTCCCAAACTGAAGATCGTCTAATAAAACGACACTCGAGTTCTCAATGGTTCCAAATCCGTAATTGGCGGTTGCACCAACAGTTAAACCATCCATTACTTGATAACCAAGCGATAAATAAGCCTTGTTCAATCCACCAGATCCGCTCAATTGATTCACTCCTCCATCGATAGCAGATTCTAATTGATAACCTACTGCTGTGAAAGGGAGCAATCCAAAACTAGCACCAAATTTGCCCATGGGAATACCAACGGCCACATAATCCAAAGTAGTAGTAGACGCCCGTTGTTTATCGGTGGCATTTTGAAGTGATTCTGTTCTGTGACTTCCACTTACCGAATAATTAACCAAACTCAATCCTGCCAAGTGTGCCGGGTTTTGAATGCTTACATGAATACTGTCTGAGAAAACACTTAGACCACCCATTGAACGATTTTCTACCGTACCTCTGAATTTTAATTCACCAATTCCAAAAAAGGAATAAGGAGAGGTCGTTCCTTCTTGAGCCATAGCGAGGCCCGAAATTAGTAAAGCTAATGCAACAAAAATTCGCTTCGTCATCAATCTATATTAAGTTCTAAAATGTAGTTTAAACCGTCCAATAAAAAATTGGAGTTGGCAAAGATGTCATTTTTTATGCGATCTCGCAAAAAATGCGCGTCTCCTCCTGTTAAAATAACTGTTAAATCCGGGTGATTTTCGGCGTATTGTGAAATAAAACCGTCTATTTCGCCAGCAACCCCTTGAATAACACCAGCGTGCATGGATTTTTCGGTGGTATCTCCAATGTTATAATCGATCTGTTCTTTGGTAAGTAAAGGCAAATTTGCAGTAAAAGTATTCATGGCTTTGTATCGCATTTCTAAACCTGGTGAAATAGCACCGCCAAAATAAACTCCTTCTGCCGATATAAAATCATAGGTAATACAACTACCCGCATCTATTACCAAAACATTTCGTTCATGGCATTTTTTGACGGCCGCACTTGCCAATGCTATTCTATCCACACCCAAGGTGGTGGGCGTAGCATACTTATTTTGAAACGGAACTTTAGTGCGATGATCCAGCACCAAAAGGGAAACCTTTTCTTGAATTCCTTTAAGTTGTTCGTTAGAAAAACCACCAACAGAAGATACGATTCCATGTTCAAAAGGACCGTAAGTGGTTTCAAAAGCTTCGAATACATCTAAAAAAGGTATTTTTTCCGAAACCACCTTTTCTTGCAGTTCGGAATCTTTATATGCAGCCAGTTTAATAAAGGTATTTCCTACGTCTATTATTACATTCATATTGCGAGGTAAGGGCTAAAAGTACAATATGTGACACAACCCAATTGTTAAGGGAGTATTAAAGTATCAATATTAGATATAGAGTGAACAAATATGAACAGTATTAATCTTTGTTTAAGGCACTGCCTTGAATATATTTCCCAACAATGATAGCCGTGAGCACTACCAAATAAATTTGCCCCATAAGGCCGATAAGAACAGCCGCTTTGCGCGCAATTGATGTTACTGGCGCTATTTCCCCATAGCCAATAGTCATTAAAGTTATATAACTATAATAAATCATTTCATCGGCTTTGGCATCTCCGTTCGATGCACCTTCGAGACCTACAAAGGATCCAGGTGCAGCCATCTCTATAGTCATGCAAATAAAAAAGCCAATCAATCCCAACGAAATGTATCCAGAAATTAAGCCTAAGATTACATTCTTACCTACGTGTTTCGCAGACCATACTTGACGAACTAATTCTATGGTTAAGAATATATAAAAAAGGAAAAACGTTCCTAAGTGAACAAAATTAAAAGCATCTTTATTATTTGTTTCTGAAATATCAACACCAAAAGAAAGGCCTGCAAAGAGCAACAGAAGACATACTATTCCTGTTTTCCATTTATTATTTGAAAAGAGCAGAATCCCTGCCATCAAATTGAGAATAAACAATAGAGGAGAAACATAGTGTTCAAACCACTCCAGAGGAACCAACAAACTTCCAAATAGAATGGTGATTTGTGAAAAGAAGAGGATTTCGAAACGGTATGAATACAAGGTTCTGAACATAAGTAAAGATTCCATAAATATAGTTGAATTAGTTAAAGGAGACGTTGCAGTAGTTTGCAAACACTAAAAACGACTTTAATCGCATTACATTCATTTACTTAGCGTGAATGTTCCTTTACTCCCGCTCCTGAAAATCTAAAACCACTGCCTTCGTCAGTACGTTTTTTTATGTCTCAACCTTCAGAAAGCGAGGCACAATTTCACCAGGATTCAATGTGCAAAGCACATTGTTCCTTCACTCCCGCTCCTGAAAATCTAAAACCACTGCCTTCGTCAGTGCGTTTTTTTATGTCTCAACCTTCGGAAAGCGGGCCACAATTTCACCAGGATTCAATGTGCTTTGCACATTGTTCCTTTACTCCCGCTCCTGAAAATCTAAAACCACTGCCTTCGTCAGTACGTTTTTTTATGTCTCAACCTTCAGAAAGCGAGGCACAATTTCACCAGGATTCAATGTGCTTTGCACATTGTTCCTTTACTCCCGCTCCTGAAAATCTAAAACCACTGCCTTCGTCAGTACGTTTTTTTATGTCTCAACCTTCAGAAAGCGTGCTTTCTTCGGTTGATTCCATAAAAAAACCCACTCGTTTGAGTGGGTTTTACGCTTTAAGTGGTACCTCCAGGAATCGAACCAGGGACACACGGATTTTCAGTCCGTTGCTCTACCAACTGAGCTAAGGTACCTCGCTAATGCGGGTGCAAATATAAATCTATTTTGGGTATTGCAAAATAGAATCGCAAAAAAATAAAAAGAAACAACGCAATAATCACTGCATCAATGCTTCCTTATTCAAATTTAGTGCTTATCATTCACTTTTTTGTACTTTTCTAGAGCTAAAAACAAATTCAAGAGCTTCTCATGAAAACATTCCTAGCTTGTATTTTCCTACTCCCTTTGGTACTAACGGCTCAACAAAATAAAGTGTCAGTTGCTAATGATTATTGGAAATTGAATTTAGACAAATCCATAACCTGGGATTTAACTCAAACGCCACATCTTCCCCACAAGGAAAATATAGAAATGTCCGGCAAAAAAGTATCGGCTATTATTTACTACGAACTTTCAGAAAACAAAGAATTATCAATTCATAGGGATGTTATTTTCCCACAACTAAGGACCTTCAATAAAGCAGGAGAACCCAACTGGAAGAAGTACCGTGCATATTTTCGGAGGAACGCAAAAAATGATGCGAGTCCGCTTATTCGCTTAGATACTACAACTATTCAACCTAAAAAGGTAGATTCTATTTCGATAAAAGGTCACTTAAAATTCTATCATACTCCTACTGAAGAATTACAAATTACGAGAACTCTTTTACCTTCAATGGAAGATCGATTTTTAATAGAAAGATGGGAAGTCACCAACTTGAGCCAGACATCTAAACGTATTAATATTGCAAATTTCTCTTTCTCTCAAGCCGAAATAGGATATAAGGGAACTTATCGTTTTGAAGCTTTTTCGGCAGCCGAAGAAAATATTACAATCGACTCCGGAAAGACATATACGTTTGCTGTTTATTTTGGCGCTACCTTAAATAATGAATCCAAGCAAGCTTTTGATTACGAAGAAGCCCTGCAGGAACGCACTCGTTATTTGAAAGAAATGGAAAACAACTTAGTACTCACGACACCCGATCCTGTGATCAACCAGTTGTTCTACTTTTCAAAAATAAGGGCTGCCGAAAGTATCTTTGAATCCTCTAAATTAGGAGTAATCCATTCACCTGGTGGTGGTAATTACTACCTTGGCACATGGGCAAACGACCAAGTAGAATACAGTGGACCGTTCTTTCCTTATTTGGGATATGACACGGGTAACGAAGCGGCGCATAACACCTATAAGTTATTTAAAAACCATATACCAAAAGATGATTCTCACATTCCATATGCATTTGAGGTAGATGGCAATTTTCCTATGGAACACCTAGATAGAGGTGACGCTGCAATGATTGCCTACGGCACAACGCACTATGTCCTCGCTAAAGGAAACCTTGAAACGGCAAGAGAGCTTTGGCCTCTTATTGAATGGAGTCTTGAATATTGCCACAACAAAAGAAACGGCCACGGAGCCGTAACTTCTCAGTCTGATGAAATGGAAGGGCGCATCGAAACTGGAGATGCTAATTTGTCAACTTCCTCTTTGTATTATGGCGGACTGAAATATGCCATTCATCTCGCAAAAGAGTTAAACCTTGAAGATAAGGTTACCATATACGAAAGCCGATTACCTGAAATGAAGAAGGTGATTAACACCTATTTTGCCGGAACGATAGAAGATCTTGAAACATATCGCTACTTCGACGGAAATAAGAATCTACGGCATTGGATCTGCCTCCCCTTGGTTATGGATATCAACGAAAAGAAAGAAGCAACGCTAGATGCACTTTTCAACAAACTTTGGACAGATAATGGAATTTTAGTAGAACTAAATAATGACGATTCGAAGCCCGCAATTTTTTGGGATAGAGCGACCTTATATGCGCTACGCGGAGCATTTAAAGTAGGTGCTACCGATCGTGGTTATCAAAAACTAAAAGATTTCTCAAGAAAACGACTGCTAGGCGACCATGTTCCGTATGTAATTGAAGCATATCCTGAAAACAATATGAAGCATCTTTCGGCCGAAAGCGCTCTCTATTGTCGTATTATTACCGAAGGTATGTTAGGAATAGAGCCTCTTGGATTTTCTTCATTTAAGCTAAAGCCTTCATTGCCCGCAGCGTGGGATTTCATGGAGTTAAAAAATTGTGCAATGTTGGGAGAAAAAATCGACATTTCAATTCAACGAAAGAAGGAGAAATTGTATGTAGAAGTCAAGAATAAAGGTAAAATCGTTCATAAGGAATTAATAAAAAACAATGAGCCCATTACTATTGAGCTCGTTGTTTCTAAATAATAAAAGATGTTTTGCACTAACCGTTACACTTATCTTTTAGTATAATTTCAGAAATATTGAGAACATTATTAGCCTCATTTTCCTCAATCATATATTTTACTTTTGCCTCTACCACAACAGCTACTCCCCGCACTTCATGTGCATTGTTATGAGTTAGGGTAACTTCTTCGATCTGTTTACGTTCTGCCGATTTAATTGTGATCCCGGTATCTTTGTACACTTCTTTACCATCTGGATAGGTATGTCGTAACTTAGATATCGCAAATTCTTTAGAAGACAAATTTTCAATATGCACTTTGTAGGTATTGTTTAATGGATGAGCATATCCATTCGGGTTATCATCTTTTGGTGTAATGGAGAACTTTATATCTGTTCCCGGTGCGCCATCAAAGTTGACTTCTTTCTTAACTTTCAATTCAATTGCCATAATTTCTAGATTTTAATGTTCTATACAAACCTAATTGAGAACATTAAAAGCTGAAAAGGAAATACATTGATTATCAACGGGGTACGCACCCCTATTTAGGAAGTTGTTTTTAAAAGTGATGCTATTTCTTGCACACTTAATGCGCTATTGGCTCCAGGCTTTGAAGCTATTAATGCTCCTATCGCGCAGGCAGAGGACAAAGCCAACATTGGTTTCTCTTTCTGTAGTAATAAATAATCGATCAGTGTTGCTAAAAAGGAATCGCCAGCACCCACTGTGTCAACCACATCTACCGTAAATCCTGAATGTTCGTAAAACTCACCTTCAAATAGAAGCAACGCTCCTTCTCCACCTCTTGTAACACAAATGGTATCGGTTCGAGAGATTTTGGAGAGCCAACTCACTTGTTCTTTCATACCTACTTTAGGCCCACTAAAAGTGTCTACTACTTCAGCCAATTCATCATCGTTTAATTTCACAACATCGGCAAGTTGCATCAATTCATACACCATATCTAAATCATAGTGAGGCGCACGTAAATTGACATCGAAAACCTTTATACTCGGCAATTGTAATAACTGCTGCAGTGTAGCTCTATTAAATGGGCTACGAGCTGCCAAGCTGCCGAAAACAAAAACCTTTAATGAAGAATGTATTTCTTTTATTGATTCTGAAAACACAATGGCGTCCCAAGCAACGGGTAGTTGAATATCATAAGTTGCATTACCCTTTTTATCTAAAGCTATTAAAACTTGACCTGTTGCTAATTCTTTTGTTTTTTGAATTAAAGAAGTATTCAATCCACTCTCATGAATAATATCTAGGGCTGCTCTCCCAATTTCGTCATCACCAACACAACTGAGCAAACTGGTGGATATGCCAAAAGAAGTCAAACGCAAGGCAACATTAAGTGGAGCACCGCCCAACACTTTTTTGTCTGGAAAAACATCCCATAATACCTCTCCAAAACACAAGACTTTTGGGTTAGTCATCGGTCAAACGCTTTTCTAATTCTTCTAAAGAAACTCCTTTTGTTTCCGGCATTACGAAAACTCCCCATAATAACTGAAGCACCATCATACCTGCAAAGAAATAATAAATCACCTCAAGGTTATCTCTAAAAATACCTTCGGTTTGATCGATAAAGAATGGTGTAATAAGTGTTATAATTGCAGCAAATACCCAATGTGTGCTGGTTCCCCAACTCTGTCCATAAGAACGCACTCGATTTGGGTAAATTTCGGATAGGAACACCCATATCACGGCACCTTGTCCAATAGCATGAGAAGCTACGAACAAACAAATAAAGGTAATAAGCATCGTTGGACTTAAATCCATCTGGAAACACAACCCAACCATAACTAAACTAACGATATAACCTATTGAGCCAATGATGATAAGTTGCTTTCTTCCTAATTTATCTATAAGGCGCACTCCAATTAAGGTAAACACTAAATTTACTACTCCAATTGCAATGGCGTTTAAAAGTGAATCACTTCCCCCTAAACCTGCTTGTTCTAAAATTCGAGGAGCGTAATACAACACGAAATTAATACCAGACAACTGGTTGAAAAACGCAATGATAAACCCTAGCCATAATACGCGTTTGTATTTTTTCTGAAACAATTGGTCACTGCTCTTGGGTAGATTGAGATCTAATTTAATTTCGCTCAATTTTTGTTTGGCAATATCTGCACTATTATAAATAAGTTGCAATACTGAAAGCGCTCCTTCGTCGTCCTTTTTCTGAAGGGTTAACCATCGTGGGCTATTAGGAACACGCAATACCATTACAGTATATAACAAGGCAGGAATTGCTTCTACACCTAGCATCCATCGCCAATCGGCTTCACCTCCAACACCTTTTAAGGCCCAATTAGAAATAAAGGCTATCATAATTCCGAAGACCAAACAAAACTGATATAAAGCTCCTAAACGACCTCTTTTTTCGGAAGAAGTAATTTCTGAAATATAAATTGGCGCCGCTACTGACGACACACCTACACCTACTCCGCCAATAAATCGAAAAGCAGAAAACGAATAAGGGTCCTGTGCTAAGGCACTACCAATTGCAGAAACAAAGAACAAAATACCGATCCAAAACAGTGTCTTCTTGCGCCCCCAAACTTTCGTAGGAATACCTCCAGTTAAAGAACCAAGCACAGTTCCCCAAAGGGCCATACTCATAATGAAGGTTCCGTGAAATAAGGGAGAAGTATCCCAAAGTGCTTGAATCGGTTTATCCGCACCACTAATTACGATGGTGTCAAAACCAAATAAAAAACCCGCAAGGGCTACGGTCACAGACCAAGTAAACATTTTATTCATGATGGTTCCAGATTGAAGTAAGGTTATGAGAAGTAAAATTCTCTATTGTAGATGAAGCTTCTCCTTGAATTTTTAATTCGTTGTAGGGTTCTGATGGAAATAGTTGATTGGTAAACACGTTTCTACCTTTATCTACATATACTTCAATAGACGAAGCATCCATTAGTATTCTAATCTCCACTAATTCGTTTTTAGGTATATAGCTCTGTTTCTGAATTGATGGAGCAAATTCTTCCGAAAATTTGGTTTCCCCAGAATTTTTACGATCGAATGTAATTTCTTTTTGCAATGGATCAAAGACAATCGATACATCTTCACCAACCTTATTTTGATACCTAACAGTCAAAGCTTGAGACAAATTTGCCTCAAAGGTTATATCCGATTGCTGGAGTTCATTGTCTTCAAACGACAACTGTCCATCGTTGCTTACCTCTGGACTATTAGAAGATTCGCTGCGCAATGATTTAATAGACGCTACTGGATAATTTTTCAGAATATACCCTTCAGATTCCTTATGCAAACTTAGGCCTCTAGGAAGTGTCATAGAGCTACGCCAAACTTCCGTTGGCGTGTCACGGGCATATTGCCAATTGCTCATCCAACCAATAAAAACACGCTCTCCGTTTGGTGTATTGTTGTAGGTAACTCCTGCATAATTATCGCGACCATAATCAATCCAATCGTGCGCTTGGGTTGGAGTAAAAGTTGTGCCGTCAAAATCTCCTACGAAGTATTGTGTTCCAGAACCTCCATTGGGCGCTCCTGGATTGATACTTACTAGCATCACCCATTTTTCCTCATCTTCTCCCGTCACTTTTAAAGGAAATAAATCGGGGCATTCCCAAACGCCACCATGCGCTCCTGGAGTACGACCAAATTCGCTGGCGAGTTGCCAATTTTTTAAATCCTTCGAATGGTATAGTTTAACATGATCCCCAGCCACTAAAGCCATCACCCATTGTTCGGTTTCGGCATGCCAAAATACTTTTGGATCTCTAAAGTCTTTGATTCCATCATTTCCAATCACTGGATTACCTTCATATTTAGTCCAGGTATCTCCATTATCTAAACTGTATGCAATTCCTTGGGTTTGAAAATCGGTACGTCCTGCTTTTTCACCAGCCATAAGATGGTATGTGAAAATAGCGACTAATGGCGGGTTTTCTTTTGTGCCAAAACCAGATGTATTTTCGGAATCCACTACGGCACTTCCCGAAAAAATAAGTCCGTGTTTATCTGGAAATAAAGCGATAGGTTTATGCTCCCAACGCACCAAATCTTTACTCACAGCATGCCCCCAATGCATGGGTCCCCAGACAATATCATCTGGATAATACTGATAAAACAAATGGTATACGCCGTTGTGATAAACAAGTCCGTTGGGATCGTTCATCCATTTCTGAGCGGGTGAAAAATGAAATTGATTGCGATAGGGCTCATGATAGTTTAATTGAGCTTCAGAATCTTCAATAGTCACGGTAGTTTTATCATTGTTTTTGTCAACGCATGACACAAAAACAATTGATAAAATAACAGTATATAGTAGCTTCATAATGGAGTGGTTAGTCCATAAAAATAACTGAAATAATCCAAATTGACGTTTTCTTTTATTTTTGTTTGAAACAACTAACCTCATGAAATTTATCATCACCCTTGCATTGTGCATAAGTTATGTTTCCGTTTTTGGCCAAATTTTAAATGTTGAGTCCCTTCGAAAAGTGACGGACACTTCGGGTTTATCTGGTTCGATTGCTGCCGACTTCGCTCTTAAACGTAATGTAAATGATTTCACCGTTTTTGGTACCGATATTCACCTTCAGTACAAAATGAACCAACATTTGGTGCTCTTTAAAAACGACTTTGATTTTCTGAAAATAGAAGGTGAAGATTTATCAAATTCGGGTATTTCACACCTCCGATACAACAATCGATTTCATCCTAAAATTTCTTGGGAAGTTTTTGGTCAATTACAATACAACAAGGTTTCAAAAATAAACTTTCGAGGTTTACTAGGAACTGGACCTCGATTTAAAGTGACTTCCTCTGAAAAATACAAGTTCTATTTGGGAACCCTCCTCATGTATGAGCAAGAAGAATTGAATGATGACATAACTCCTTTACAGCGTAAATTTAGAGCCAGTACGTATTTATCATTTAGCATGTATCCTACTGACCGTATTACCATTGTAAGTACAACCTATTACCAACCACTGCTAAATGCGTTTGACGATTACAGGATATCAAGTCAATCTTCCCTGGTTGTTGAGTTATTTAAAAGCTTTGCGCTTAAAACTTCTTATACCTTTATTTATGATGCATCCCCCGCAGTAGGTATTCAAAATTCGCAATACGATTTCTCTACTGGGTTGGTTTATACATTTGATTGATTTTTTTGGTAAAACTTTCGTAAGGGTGTACCTTTAAATTAGACTACTTCTTATATTTACCCCTTCCGAGGCAAACCAAACTTGCTTTGGCTACGTACGTAAAGAAAAAAATTATGTCCTATTACGATCCTAAAGACCTTCGCAAATTTGGAAACATTACTGAATGGAGTGAAGAATTAGGGACCAAATTCTTTGATTACTATGGAAAAGTATTCGAAGAAGGCGCCCTTACCGCAAGAGAGAAATCGCTTATTGCTTTGGCCGTTGCGCATACCGAACAATGCCCTTATTGTATAGATGCATATACCAAAGACGGCTTGCAGCGCGGAGTTACGAAAGAAGAAATGATGGAGGCAGTGCATGTTGGTGCCGCTATTAAAAGTGGGGCAACTTTGGTACACGGGGTAATGATGATGAATAAGGTGAACAAATTAGACGGATAAATGAGGCAAAGTGACATCAACGACTTGGAACTGTCTCGCCTCTAACAACACAAAAAGTGATCCGCCTTAGGCGGTAATATATATGGGAAAATTAAAGCAACAATCCTTACAAAAGCGTGAAAGTGACTTGGCGAACTCTAATCGTCAACTTGAGATACTCTCCAATGGAATTTTCCAAAATGGAGAGCTTCCAACTTTCGCAAAAAAAATTAAGGAAACCAATCAGTTTCCGCTTCGCCCTAAAAAACTTGAAATACTGCAAATTAATGTTGGCTATATGTGCAACCAGGTTTGCGAACATTGCCATGTAGATGCTGGACCAGATCGTAAAGAAATTATGACTTGGGAAACCATGGAACAATGTCTAGAAGTTATCAAAAATACGGGAGCGCACACATTGGATCTTACTGGGGGAGCCCCGGAAATGAATCCTAACTTTCGTCGTTTCGTAGAAGAAGCAAGCAAAGCAGGTATTAAAGATTTTATCGTTCGTAGTAATTTGACAATTATTCGGGCCAATAAAAAATATTACGACCTTCCGGAGTTCTTTAAAAAACACAATGTTCACGTCGTGAGCAGTATGCCGCATTGGACACGTGGAAAAACCGACAAACAAAGAGGTGAAGGTGTGTTCGACATGTCTATAAAGGCCTTACAAGAGTTAAACGCAGTTGGGTATGGAATGCCAGATAGTTCCCTGAGATTAGACTTAGTTTATAACCCGAGTGGTGCGTTCCTTCCAGGAGATCAAGAAAGCATGGAGAAAGATTTCAAAAAAGCGTTAATGGAAGATTTTGGAATTCAGTTCCACAATCTCTTTGCAATCACCAATCTCCCAATTGCACGATTTCTTGATTACCTCATCGCTTCAGAAAATTATGAAGATTACATGTATCAATTGGTAGAGGCCTACAATCCGGCAGCAGTTGAGAATGTGATGTGTACCAATACCATTTCAGTGAGTTGGGATGGGTATTTATTTGATTGTGATTTTAACCAAATGCTCGAATTGCCTGTTGCTAGCAAAGTAAAACACATTAGCGACTATAATGAAGATCTCCTCAATGATAGAAACATCGTGATCTCGCAACATTGCTTTGGTTGTACGGCAGGTGCCGGTAGTAGCTGTCAAGGTGCCGTTACCGAATAAATGCTCCAGTAATAATGCGAAAGATATTTTTTATAGTGTTAAGCTTTACTGTTGTTTTACCTTCGGTGGCGCAGCAATCCCTAAAAGAACTCTTAAACACTTACAATTCGCGAAGCGTGCCTTACATTTCGGTTGAAGAAACGCGGAGAATGCAACTGCATGACACTATTATTTTGTTGGATTCACGAGAAATTAATGAATATATGGTGAGTAAAATTCCCTCTGCCATTCACGTAGGTTACGATAAATTTGATTCCGCAGATATTGTACGTCAAATTGAAGATAAAAATACGACCATTGTGGTCTATTGTTCATTAGGAATTCGCTCCGAAGACGTTGGAGAAAGACTCAAAAAGGCAGGTTACACCAATGTTAAAAACCTTTATGGTGGTATTTTTGAATGGAAGAATAAAGGAAATAAGGTAATCGACAGCCTGTCTAACCCAACCGAAAATATCCACACCTTTTCTAAAGAATGGAGTCAGTGGCTATCATCGGGCAACAAGATTTATCCAAAGACCAAAAAACGAAAAGATCAACACGAGTAATTTATACATGCAACGTCAAAAAAATTTACTATTAATTTTCACAAGAAATCCCGAGTTGGGCAAGTGTAAAACCCGTTTAGCTGCGACCATAGGCGATCAAGCGGCTTTAGAAATTTATAAGTTCTTGCTCAATCACACTGTTTCAGTTACCAAAAAACTCGATGTTACCAAACAAGTACACTATTCTGTAAAAGTGAGGGAAAATGATATTTGGGATGCTAACGTATATTCCAAAGAGCAACAAAAAGGAATAGACCTCGGAGTTCGTATGCATCATGCCTTCGAAAATGGTTTTAAAGAGGGATTTGAAAACATTATCATTATTGGCAGTGATCTTTTTGACATTACACAAATTGAATTAGAGGAAGCTTTTGACAAACTGCGACAAAACGATTTTGTGGTAGGACCTGCCGAAGATGGAGGTTACTATCTGTTGGGAATGAAAAAATTGAAATCAGAACTCTTTAAAAACAAACAGTGGGGAACGGCAACCGTTCTCGAAAGCAGCCTGTCTGATTTATCAGGAGAAAGCGTATTTTTACTCCCAGAAAAGAATGACATCGATTATTATGAAGATATCAAGGATGAAGTTGCTTTTCAGCCTTTTTTAAAACACATAAAGCAAGCATAATGCAAAAATTTATAGAAGAATCTTCTCAGTTTCTACAACAACGTGGATTTGACAAGCCAGAAATCGGGATCATTTTGGGAACGGGTCTGGGTCAAATTATCGACAAAGTGAACGTTGAAGCCGAGATGAGCTACAATCATATACCACACTTCCCAACAGCCACTGTGGAATTTCACAAGGGTAAATTAATTTACGGAACCCTTGCTGGAAAAAAAGTGGTTCTTATGCAAGGACGATTTCATTTGTATGAAGGATATTCGCTTTTAGATGTAACATTCCCGGTGCGAGTGATGCACAATTTGGGAATAAAAAAATTACTTGTTAGCAATGCAAGTGGAGCTATAAATAGTAGCTTCAAAAAGGGAGAAATTATGCTAATTGATGATCACATCAATTTACAAGGAGGCTCTCCTCTTGCATTTAAAGGGGTCGAAAAACTTGGTGAACGCTTCGTAGATATGAGTGCTCCTTACGACGCAAATATGAATACCCAGTTAGAAGCTATTGCCGCTACAAAAGGAATTAATTTACATAAAGGGGTTTATGCTAGCGTTGTGGGACCGCAACTTGAAACAAGAGCAGAATACCGTTACTTACGAACTATTGGCGCAGATGCCGTTGGAATGAGTACCGTTCCAGAAATTATTGTGGCCAACCATTTAGAATTACCAGTATCTGCTTTGTCAGTTTTGACAGACGAATGCGACCCAGATAACTTACAGCCTGTAAACATTCCGGAAATTATCGCAATGGCTGGAAAGGCAGAGCCGGATATGATTACCTTATTCACTGAATTGATTGAACAATTATAATTAAAATATGAGCTATTTAACTGCGACGAACGATTTATACAAAGAGGCAGCGCTTACACCAGATGTTGGCCTTTGCTGTACCACAAACCCGATATGGGAGTTGCCGGGATTAAAAATTCCCAAAATAATGCAGGAGATGAACTATGGGTGTGGTAGTACCGTGCACGCAAGGGACCTTACCAACAATCCAAAAATGTTATATGTAGGTGTTGGTGGAGGAATGGAGCTGTTGCAATTCTCTTATTTTAATCGTCAAAAAGGCGGAGTTATTGGAGTCGATGTTGTAGACGAAATGTTAGAAGCTTCAAGAAAAAACTTTTTGGAAGCAGAAGCCGAAAATGATTGGTTTAAGAGTGAATTTGTCGACTTGAAAAAGGGAGACGCAATGAACTTACCAGTTGAAGATAATTCTATTGACGTAGCTGCTCAAAATTGTTTATTCAACATCTTTAAGGCCGAGGATTTAAAAAAGGCTATCGCCGAAATGTACCGTGTTCTTAAACCACATGGACGTTTAGTAATGAGCGACCCTACATGCGAGCAACCCATGAACGAAACCCTTCGCAACGACGATAGATTGCGCGCCTTGTGTTTAAGTGGAAGTTTACCAATTGGCGAATACGTAAAAGCACTAACCGATGCAGGTTTTGGAACCATCGAAATTAGAGCGCGTAAACCGTATCGTATTTTGGATCCGAAAAATTACCCAACAGACGAATTGATCTATATCGAATCGATAGAAGTTGCGGCAATTAAAGATCCTATGCCAGAAGATGGCCCATGTATTTTTACAGGAAAAGCAGCGATTTACTTTGGAGACGAAGAATACTTAGATGATAAAAAAGGACACATCTTATTAAAAAATCAGCCGATTGCCGTGTGTGATAAAACAGCAGGTGATTTGGCGTCTTTAGGGCGTGATGATATATTTATTAGTGAAAGCACTTTCCATTATGATGGAGGAGGTTGCTGCTAATAAAAAGTAATTAAAAAATAAAAGGCTTCATAATTATGAAGCCTTTTTTGATTGGTGTAATTCAAACTCTATCCCTTTCGCATATAAATGTCGCCTGAGACAGTTTTAAGTTTTAGTGGTTCTGTTCCTTTATTGACGGACCCTTTTATTTGAATGGTTCCGTAGTTTTTCTTAGAATTTTGCTGAATATCTAAGTCGGAGTAAATTGTTCCCGTAACCGTACTAGCATCAATTAGCGCCTTGTCGATTACAACATCTACATCACCACTTACAGTCTTTAAACGAAGTTCTCCGTCATACTTTTTTAGTGTTATATCTCCAGAAATAAGATCGGTACGCAAATCTCCAATAAATGTATTCATTTCTAGGCTGCCTGAAATACTTTTTACTCGAAGCGAAACGCCTTTTGGTACATAGACCACATAATTGATTTCGGTAGTTCTATTTCCAGTCCAATTTTTACGTTCTTTCTGTTTTTGTTCGAAATAATCACCAAAATCAGAATATATTTTAACCACTCCAGAGCTGCGATCGGTTTTTAAGCTAAATGCATCATTACCTTCTCCATTATCCAAATATACCGATGCTTTAATGCTTACTTCATTTTTATTCCATTGCTCCACCTTGATGTCGTTTGCGAACTTAAAGTTCAAGTAAACGCTTTCACTTTTAGAGATCTGTTCTTGTTTTTCAACATTTCGTTGAGCTAATGCGCTCGCTGCTATTAGCAAACATAGCGCTAAGATTATATGTTTCATTTTGATTGATTTTGATTGATTATGATTTCTTTCTTAAATAAATATCTCCAGTGGATGAACTCAGTAAAATTTTCACGCCTCCATTATTCAAAGCACCTTGAATTTTACGGTGCCCACTCACATTCCTTAAACCATCTTCACGTGGTTTAGTTAAATCGAAATTGCTGTATACGGTCCCCATTGTTGATCGCATTTCGACATTCGCTTTGGTGCTATTTGGCAATGTAACATCAATGTCTCCTGTGGCAGTATGCAAGGAAATTGGAGCATTTTGGTTTACACCTTTAAATACAACATCAATGTTTCCCGTACTTGTACTTGCCGTAATAGGTCCCGTTACGTCCACAAGCTTGACATTTCCAACATTGGAAGTTACTTCAAGCTCATCGGTAAATCCGTTTACCTCGAGACTCCCTAATGTACTTGTATTCACTTCTAAATTGATACCCTTTGGAAGTTTAATGGTAAAGTTTCTACGTTGCGTAATAGGTTTTAGATCCTTTATTCGTAGTACTTCGCCATCTCTATCCATTTGCATTCCAAATCCTGTGTTATCTTCCCCAGAGGCGTAAATGGCCTTCAAACCTTTTCTTTTGTCTCGTTTCTTGTCAACTTGTTCGCGGACATACGGGCTATCATTGTAATTACCATTATCATCACAGCCATCACAAGTTTTCTGCCAATCGAGAATGAGTTCGTTTCCTTGCGTTATTTCAACAATCATTTTGGTACTTGCCTCTAAGCTTACTTTTTTAATACCGCTAAGTGATTGTTTAAATTGATCTTGCGCCTGGATCAAGGGAGTTAACCCAAAAATAAGCGCCATTGTTATTGCTATTCGTTTCATGTTTGATGAATTTTTTGATTAAATAAATTGTTGCAATCCTTGATTCACTTGCTCTTTTACGTAATTAGGCGTCTCAGTTTGCTCCAATAATTGTTGCATAGGAACTAGTGCACGTTTGTCCTGAACTTTTACTAAAAACTGTATCACAGCAATTTGTATCGTTGGATTTTTTTCATTGGTTAGTGATGCTATAAAGGCGGTTTTCACCGTTTCATTTTCTGAATAATTAGACAGGGCTTCTGCCGCTGCTAGTCGAACATTTATATTTCCGTCGTATTCAAAGCGCTCAATAAGAGCCTCAATAACTTCCATATCTGGGGTAACATCCATTTCGGAAGTATAACTTACTGCCTGAATTCGCTTGCTTGCCGACTTATTATCGAGGAGTGCCAATAACATATCTTGCTTCAATTCGAGGGTTTCCTCTTGTAACGAAGCCAATTGAAATTCGCTTTTCTTTCCTTCTTGAAAACTTCCGTACAGGTAGCCGGAGAGCAGCAATACAATGGAAGCTGCAATTTGAAAGGCAGTTTTCCATGGAAATTCCTTTTGGGTGTCTCCTCCTAAACCATTGGGTCGCTGTAGGCGTTTTTCTTCCTCCAACAATGTCATAAACCTTTGTCTAACATTAGCTCCAGGCTCGACCTCATCAACATCTTGCATAGTGAGAAACAATGTTTGCGTTTCTTTGAGTAGTACTTGACAAGAAGTACAGGAATCGATATGTGCTTCTACCGCTTTGCTTTCTTCCTTAGAGAGCATTCCATCAACATAAGGAATAAGTACTTCTTCTATTTGTGAACATTTCATAACGTCTACTTTTGAAAATATAGGGTCCGCATTTTCTTTAGAATACGGTGGATTCTTGTTTTTACTGCAATTTCATTACTGCCAATTACTTCTGCTATCTGCTGGTATTTCATTCCTTGAAATCGACTCATTACAATTAGTTCCTTATCAGCAATTGGCAACTTATTAAGTACTACATGTAATCTTTTAACTTCCTCACTTTGATCCTCCTCTTCAGATTCGGCTACCACCTGTAAATGATCTAAAGAAACACTAGTTCGATTTTTGTGTTTTTGCATTTCATCGTTAAAAAGGTTCCGCGCAATGGTAAACATCCAAGAGGCAAAATTTCCACCTTTATAAGAGTTTCTGTAACGCATTACCTTATAAAAAACATTCTGTGTAAGATCTTCACACAAAGCTACATCCGGCTTCATTTTGAAATAAAAATTATAAATCCATTTATGGTATCTATCAAAGAGTATTTTCATGGAGTCTAAATCTCCTTCGGCAACACTTTGCATTATTATTTCGTCGCTTTGATTTTTCAAGGCTTGTTGGTTAGTTTTGATATGAAGACCTTACCAAAAGGAAAAGGTTACATTTATGTTAGAAATTTTTGGAAATACCGACTGAAAGTTCGTGATTCAACACCTAGATTCCTAATTTAGCTGACTTATGCAAGAGTACCTCCAATTAATAAAAGACTCGTATACAGGTTATTTTAATTACTTACTCGATGAAATTACACGATTTCATTGGGAGAATTATTTCTACGGACTCATACTTGTTTCTCTCATTGTATGGATATTGGAACTCGTATTTCCTTGGCGAAAAAATCAAAAGGTATTTCGCAAAGACTTTTGGTTAGACACCTTTTACATGTTTTTTAATTTTTTCTTATTGAATCTAATTGTGCTTATCGCGTTGTCTAATACAGTCGCTGCGTTTTTCGATAATTTGCTACTTCAATTTAATATTCCACTTTCTAGTTTACAATTGTTTGAAGTTGATGCGTTACCCTACGGAGTTGGACTGTTGGTATTTTTTGTGATATCAGATTTTGTACAATGGAATACCCACCGTCTATTACATCGGGTTCCTTTTTTATGGAATTTCCATAAAGTACATCACAGCGTAAAAGAAATGGGCTTTGCTGCACATCTTAGATACCACTGGATGGAACCTGTCGTTTATAAATCAATACTCTACATCCCTCTAGCCCTTATTGGTGGTTTCCAGGTACAAGATGTCGCCATTGTACATTTTTTCGCGCTAGCAATAGGTCATATTAACCATGCCAATTTAGGTTGGGACTATGGAGTTTTAAAATATGTTTTCAATAATCCGAAGATGCATATTTGGCATCACGCTAAAAAATTACCCAAGCATGTAAAGTATGGAGTAAATTTTGGACTAACCTTGAGTGTTTGGGATTATCTATTCAAAACCAGTCATATACCACACGATGGGCGTGACATCGAATTAGGTTTTGAGGGAGATGAAACATTCCCCAAGGAATTTTTATCTCAGGAATTATATCCTATAAAAACCAAGAAGAAACAAACTTCGTAAATACCGAAAACAAACAACATGAAAAACCTCTTTTATCTTTCAATAATCGCACTCATTTTAACGGCATGCGGAACTAGTAAAAAAGCCGTGACTGCAACTAATAATACCAATGAAGTGATTTCTACTGAAAAAGAAATTACGCAGCAAGTTGAAGAAAACGTTGAAGAGCGCACCAATGTAGTAATTGAAACTATCGAAAAAGAAGAAATACAGGAAGTGACTGAGCCGGATGTTGTAGTGGAACAAACTATAAACACGATTCCTGTCGAAGTTTTTGATCACACTTCATTTAATGATCTGCTCACAGCCAATGTAACAGCAGCTGGTAATGTCGATTACGAAGGTTTTAGAAAAAATAGAACCGCACTTAGAAATTACATCACGGCTCTCGGTAGTAATATGCCTACCCCTTCATGGACGCAAAATGACAGACTTGCTTATTGGATGAATGCTTACAACGCTATGACCATCGATCTCATCCTGAGAAACCTCCCTCTAAAAAGTATAAAAGATATTGACAAACCTTGGAACCAACGTCTTTGGAAGCTCGGAGAAAAATGGTACAACCTAGATGAGATTGAACATAAGATTTTGAGAAAAATGAACGACGCGCGAATTCACTTCGGAATAAATTGTGCTTCATTTTCCTGTCCACCACTACTAAATGAAGCATTTACGAGTGCCAAAGTAGATGATCAACTCGATTTTCTAGCCAAACAATTTGTAAATGATACCCAACGAAATTCTATTTCGGCCACAAATATTAAGGTCTCCAAAATCTTTAATTGGTTTGCTAAGGATTTTAAACAAGATGGCAGTCTAATCGACTTTCTAAATAAATATTCGAATACCACCATCCATACTAACGCGAAAAAAAGTTATAAAGATTACGACTGGTCACTTAACCAATAATGGGTATTGATCTTTCATAAAAAGCCTCCTATTTTTAGCACATGATTTCGATTATTATACCCGTATTAAACGA
>Ga0316208_1000117_pt1 | contig 113917 bp, 103 predicted proteins | sample 3monopyrite_MG_FD_204944 | JGI IMG/M metagenome (GOLD analysis project Ga0316208, IMG submission 204944) | Microbial mat bacterial communities from mineral coupon in-situ incubated in ocean water Damariscotta River, Maine, United States -... | ecosystem: Environmental > Aquatic > Marine >... | reverse complement strand
TGTGATCCCGACAGGATTCGAACCTGTGACCGTCCCGATTCGGAATCGGGATGCTCTATCCTTGAATCAGTTGTTCTATATACTTTCTAGACTTCATACGTTTGATTTGCATTTCGCGCTGATACGCCTCTGGTTTAGTTGTAAATTGTTCTGTATGAACTAGGGCCCAAGGTGCTCCACATTTGGTCGATTTACTTCTTTTTAGATTATGACGGTTCAATCTGTCCTGAAGATTGCCAGTATGGCCGATGTAGTATCGGTCAATCTTTTCGCTGTAAAGTATGTAGACCACAAACATGATTAAAAATAAGAAAGCCCTCCGAAGAGGGCTTTCTTGATGTGATCCCGACAGGATTCGAACCTGTGACCGTCTGCTTAGAAGGCAGATGCTCTATCCAGCTGAGCTACGGGACCGAAGCTCAATTTGGTCGCTAAATCTGAACACTGACCGTCCCGATTCGAAATCGGGATGCTCTATCCAGCTGAGCTTCGCGACCGAAGCTCAATTTGGTCGCTAAATCTGAACACTGACCGTCCCGATTCGAAATCGGGATGCTCTATCCAACTGAGCTTCGCGACCGAAGCTCAATTTGGTCGCTAAATCTGAACACTGACCGTCCCGATTCGAAATCGGGATGCTCTATCCAGCTGAGCTACGGGACCGAAGCTCAATTTGGTCGCTAAATCTGAACACTGACCGTCCCGATTCGAAATCGGGATGCTCTATCCAACTGAGCTTCGCGACCGAAGCTCAATTTGGTCGCTAAATCTGAACACTGACCGTCCCGATTCGAAATCGGGATGCTCTATCCAACTGAGCTTCGCGACCGAAGCTCAATTTGGTCGCTAAATCTGAACACTGACCGTCCCGATTCGAAATCGGGAGGCTCTATCCAGCTGAACTTCGCGACCTTGTGCTGCCACTCTTTGGGAAAGTGACTTTAAACTAAAAAAGGCCAACGAGGTAAACCAAGTTGACCTTTTTGTCGGGGTGGCAGGATTCGAACCTGCGACCTCCTCGTCCCAAACGAGGCGCGATAACCGGGCTACGCTACACCCCGAAATTTGGTATTCAGCACTTGCAATTGCACCTGGGAGACCATCCCATTTTTACTTGTGGCGGAGAGAGGGGGATTCGAACCCCCGGTACGGTCACCCGTACACATGTTTAGCAAACATGCGGTTTCAGCCACTCACCCACCTCTCCAATGTTTAAAGAACCAAATTCTAAAGGTGCTTAAACACCTTTTGAGAGCGGGCTGCAAAAGTAGAAATACTTTTATTTCAAACAACAGTTATTCTCAGGAAATAAATAGACGGCTTTCAAAGCCCTTAAAGACACCACTTGGTTGAACCCAGATTATGCAATAAAAAATCTATTACGTCTTGAAACTACTGCAAAATCAACCGCTTCGCTGTATTTTCGGATTTCACCAAAGCGGTGCTATGCTGGAATCCGTAAAAACACTTGATTTTATTGTCGTTTCAACCCTCATCACGAAGTTCTACTGCATAATCTGGGTTGAAGCAAACTTCCATCTAATGTTATATTTGCACCCTTCATCAAATTAAGACCGATTATGAACTTGAATTATAACAGAAATGTATTTGTGGCGCTAACCATTTTGGGAGGTTCAATACTTGGCCTAACTTCTTGCGGAGGTGGTGGTGAGACTGGCGATTCTGCTGACAAGGGCGATGATAAGATTGCAGAAGTTGGAGCTTTAACATACGTGGATGTGCCTGATGCTACTGAATTTAAGGCCGATTGGTCAACTGAAAACACAGTGGTTTACCATGTAATTGGCGAACCAGATGATATGCATCCAACAAATGGAAATTCGGCCACAAGGTCGTTTCTGCACAACTACACACAGCATTATGTAGTTGGATCGGATTTGATTGAACTTAAAGGAGGAAGACCAGATGTCATCAAATCAATGCCAGAAATTTCGGATGATGAACTTTCATTTACGTATGAGTTGAGAGATGAACCAACTTGGGATGATGGAACCCAACTTACTGTTGAAGATGTCATATTCACATTTATGGCTGTAAAATGTCCGTTAACGAATAATCCACATTCAAAACCTTACGTGGAGAATTTGGAAGAAATAATAGTCGATGCTGATAATCCAAGGAGGTTCACCTTGAAGATGAAGAAGAAGTATATTCAAAACATCGTATTTCTAACGGATTACCCATTAATGCAGGAAACATATTGGGACCCAAACAAAACCATGCGTAAATACACTTTTGCGCAGTTTGACGACCCGAATTTTAAAGCTGCCCAAGAAGCCGATTTAAATGCCTGGGGTACAGAATTCAATAACCCTAAGTACAGTCGTAATCCAGAATATTTGGTTGGAATGGGTGCATACAAATGGGCTGAATGGAAGCCGGGTCAATCGTACACGCTGGTTAGAAAAGAAAACCATTGGACTCAGAAGCTGAGTAACCCTACCGCCTACGAGGCTGCGTATCCAGACCGAATCATTTTTAAGAACAACACCGATCCAAACTCTCAAGGATTGGAGTTCAAAACACAGGCTCTAGATGCATCCACATACCTTTCTACTAAGAAAATGATGGAGCTGCAGAAGGACCCAACTTTCAACGAGAATTATCACTCACGATTTACAAACACATACAACTATTCTTATATGGCATTCAACTGCCGACCAGATGGCGTTGAGCACAAGAAGTTTTTCGATGACAAGCGTGTTAGAAGAGCAGTTGCTATGCTAATTTCTATAGATGAACTCAACATCGTTTTGAATAACGGAAAGAATAAGAGAATGGTTGGCCCAGTATCTCCACTTAAAAAGGAATACAATACAGACCTTCCGTTGATTGAACAAGACCTTGAAGGAGCCAAAACACTCTTAGAAGAAGCAGGATGGGTTGATACGGACGGAGATAACATCCGCGATAAAGTAATTGATGGCGAGAAACTCAGTTTTGAATTTGACCTTGCTTACATGACAACGCAGGTAACTTGGAGAGATGAGGCTCAAATGATTTCAGAAGCACTCTATGAAGCTGGCTTAAAATGCAACATTATGCCGTTGGATTTCGCCATTCATTATGACAATGCAAGAAACCACAAGTTTGATGCAATGCTTGCGGCTTGGGCTGGTTCCTCGGTAGCCGAAGATTTCACACAAATATGGCATACAGAATCATGGGCTTCAAAAGGCTCGAATTTCACGGGTTTCGGAAATGCTGATACAGATGCCTTGATTGACTCCATCAAATACACAATTGACAACCAAGTTCGTTTCCCAATGGTAAAACGACTGCAAGCAAAAATCTATGACGAGCAGCCATATGTGTTCATGTTTTCTTCCACCCGAAGAAATGCAGTTCATAAGCGGTTTGGTAATGCTGATATGTATTTTGAGCGCCCAGGTGTGATAATTAGCAACTTCAAACTACTGAGCGGAGGGACTATTTCTACACCAACTGCTGAGGCCAATTAAACCCAACTTTGGTTAGCCAATTATGCTAAAATACGTCCTTCGTAGAATTCTGGTTTTCATTCCAACCTTGATTGCAATTACCCTGTTGGGGTTTGTAATTATGGTATCTGCACCTGGTGACCCCGTTGAAAGAATGGTGGTTGCCGCACAAGCCGGTGGCGAGATTGGATCACAAACTTCAAATCAATTAGAGCAAAAAAAATTCTGGAGCAGAAAACTTGGACTGGATTTGCCAATTTTCTACTTCAGCCTAAATACCATGGCGCAGAGCGATACGCTCTACAGAATTTATGACAAGAACGAATTGGAGTCGCTTTCTCGTCTTACAAGTCAATACGGAAACTGGCCTGCCATTAGTGATTATTTTGCTTCGGTATCTGCGTTGCATAACGCACATTCCACTTTAAAAGTAGATAGCTCTACTGCTTTCGGATACGACCTTGGTGATTTTAAAGAAGACGTAAATACGAGCTTTTTCGAATCCTCTTCGCTAAAGGCTGCCTACAGTTTGGTGGTAATCGAATCGAAGTTTGAACGATTAGAAGAGCTGTATTCCAAACCGTGCATGGCACCTCTCATGGACCAGTTAAATGTTGTAAAGGGGAAATTTAAAATCGTTCAGAAAACGGCAACGCCTTGGAAGAAATATGTGCCAGTACTCAATTTCTATCCTAAAAATCAATATCACCGTTGGATTTTTGGTGATGGCAATTGGCTAACAGGAAAAGGATCTGAATTTACAAGTGGTGTTGTGCGCGGAGATTTCGGCACATCTTACACCACAAAAATGCCTATTCAGGAAGTAATTGGGATTAAGATTTTTTGGTCTTTCTTTTTCAGTATGACTTCTGTTTTCTTGGCATATCTTATCAGCATTCCTCTTGGAATTCAAGCCGCTGTACATAAGGACAGTCTGTTCGACAGAGTCACCACAGTTTTACTCTTCATCTTGTATTCACTGCCAAGTTTCTTTGCGGCAACGGTCATGCTAATGTGGTTTGCCAATCCAGACGTTCTTCACTGGTTTCCCGCCTCGGGAGTAGAGCCAGTCCGTGGTTTTGCACCAGATGCAGGTTTCTTTGAAAGGTGGACAGAGCGCATTCCATTCCTCGTTCTTCCTATCATTTCTTACACATATGGATCATTCGCTTTTCTATCTCGAATTATGCGCGTTTCCATGCTAGAAATTGTCAATCAAGATTACATCCGAACGGCTCGTGCCAAAGGCCTTACAGAAAAAGTGGTCATCTACAAGCACGCGCTTAGGAACGGTCTTCTACCTATCATCACCGTTTTTGCAAATATTTTTCCAGTAGCAATTGGAGGTTCCGTTATACTTGAGGTCATCTTCACTATTCCAGGAATGGGCGGAGAATCGTACAATGCCATTGTGAACCAGAATTACCCAATGCTGATTGCTATTTTCACCATTACAGGTATTCTGACCTTGGTCGGTTACCTTGTTTCAGATATTTTGTATGCCGTTGCTGATCCACGAATTAGTTTTTCCAAATAGATGAGCAAGCCACAGGAAAATCATCAGTTCAATTTTAGGCAATATGCATGGTCGCAGTTCAAGAAGAACAAGCCCGCCTATGTATCGCTCTGGATTTTGGGAATATTGGCCACGATTGCGCTTTTTGCTCCAATCATTTCAAACGACCAGCCACTTTATGCCAAGTATCATGGAGAGTCTTTGTTTCCTGTATTCTCAACCCAAAACACGTATGAGATAAAAAAGGAAGATGGCTCCATTGAAACTGTTCAGTTGGATATTGCGAAATGGAAGCAAATGGATCTTGAATCTGTCATTTGGGCTCCAGTTCCCTATGCACCAAACAGGTCAGATTTCTTAAATTCCGACTACAAAGCTCCCTCCGGTAAGCAGTTTTTTAAGGACAAAACAGGCGCAATAGTGGACATGCCGGGGCGTTTCCGCCATCGTTTGGGAACCAACAAAAAAGGGGAAGATGTGCTCTCAGGTTTGATTCACGCAACACGTATTTCATTGACGATTGGAATTCTATCGATGGGAATTGCCACGTTAATCGGGTTGATATTGGGTTCGTTGGCCGGTTATTTTGGAGATGCAAAACTGCTTACAACTCGTGGTCAGTTTTGGACATTCATTTTCGGTTTAGTATTGGCGTATTACTATGCTTTCATGATTAGAGCAGATGTTTTGTCCGATGCCATTGGAACCTCTGGTAGTGCCATCTTACTCCAACTCTCATTGAGCTTGGCTATTTTCATTGGAATCGCTTATGCTTTCCGTTTTATTGGAAAGCTAATTGGCAAACTTCCAGTGCTGAACTCAAAAACCAACATTCCAGTTGATTCGTTGATTTCAAGAGCGATTGAGATTCTGATCTCTATTCCACGATTGATATTAATTATATCCATTGCGGCTGTTGCCAAACCCAGTTTAATAAACCTCATGCTCATAATTGGGCTAACTAGTTGGACAGGGATTGCACGTATCACTAGAGCAGAATTTCTTAAGATTAGAAACCTAGAATACATTGCTGCGGGTCAATCGCTTGGTTTCAGCGAGGCACGGATTATTTTCCGACATGCACTGCCAAATGGTGTTGCACCAGCCTTCATTGCAGTTGCATTCGGTATTGCTTCGGCCATTCTAATTGAGTCTGGTCTTTCTTTCCTAGGAATCGGAGTTCCGGCTGATGTTGTCACATGGGGCTCACTACTTAGTTCAGGCCGCGAAGCGTTTCAGGCGTGGTGGCTGGTCATTTTCCCAGGATGTGCAATTTTCCTTACCGTTACGGTTTATAACCTATTGGGCGAAGGTGTTCGAGACGCGTTGGATCCTCGGCTAAAAAATTGATTGAAGAAGTTTTGCTTTTTCAATAACCTCTCTTCAGGTTTCACGTAAGGAATTCTCATTCGCATAATGGAAACAAAACTGTACATAATAGGCACATCGCTTTCGCCAGAGATTGACTTCCACATTGAGGAGAAGCGATTTTTACTAAAAGGTCGGTCGATGCCTGAAAATTCTGAGGCATTTTTTAACCCTATTCTTGGTTGGCTAACCGACAACCTCAAGTTTCAGTTCGTAAAAGCCAATTTTGATGTCGCTTTAGATTATTACAACACTGGCTCTTTCATTCGATTGATGGCCTTATTCAACCTTCTACAAGAATTGAATAAAACGGGAAATGAATTCACAATTCGTTGGATATGCGAGGGGGAAGATGAGGACAATATTGCCGATGGCGAATCGTTCAAAGCGGTGGTAAACATCCCATTCGAGATAATTCAGGTATAACTTCACTTTATGAAGGCAATTGCAGTTTTTACCAGCGGAGGAGATTCTCCAGGAATGAACGCGTGTATTCGTGCTATTGTGCGAACAGCATTACACCACAGACTAACCGTTTACGGAATCATGCACGGTTATCAAGGTATGATAGACGACCAATTTAAGCTACTAGGAAGTGATGATGTTGGAAATATCATTCAGCGTGGTGGCACCATTCTAAAATCATCGCGTAGCAAAGATTTTCTGACCGAGGCTGGCAGACAAAAGGCTTTTAACAACCTAAAGAAACGGGGCATCCAAGGCATCATTGCCATTGGCGGAGACGGAACTTTTGCTGGCGCGAAAGTTTTTACCGAAGAACATCAAATTCCGTTTATTGGATTACCCGGAACAATCGACAATGATCTTATTGGAACAGATTACACTATTGGTTATGACACTGCTTTGAATAATGTGCTGAACGCAGTAGATAAAATTAAAGATACTGCGGCATCTCACGATAGGCTATTCTTTGTAGAAGTGATGGGAAAAGATGCAGGTTTCATCGCCCTCCGCTCAGGGATTGGCATTGGTGCCGCAGCCATTCTAATACCAGAAGTTCACACCGATTTACAGGGATTGATTTCAAACCTTGACGCGGCTTACAAGCGAAAAAAGACCAGCAGTATTATCATTGTTGCCGAAGGGGACGATGCTGGCGGAGCATACTCAATCGCCAAGAAGGTGGTGGCGGCACTACCACAATACGACACGCGCGTTTCCATTCTTGGGCATCAGCAGCGCGGTGGCAGCCCATCCGCCATGGACCGGATGCTAGCCTCACAGCTAGGTTATGAAGCCGTAAATTCTATTCTAGCCGGAAAGCATTCGGTGATGGTGGGTATTGTAAACAAAGAGGTATGCTATACCCCGTTTGAACAAGCCATTAAACATCACGACAAAGTAAATACTGATTTCCTGAAACTGGCGGATATTTTAGCAGCTTAGGTTGAATTTTACACATTCCTTTGACACCTTTAGCGCATACGGTAACTTGCCGCCATGTCATCATTTGCGCAATTCGTTGAAGTAATACTGCCCTTGCCTTTAGCGGGTACGTTTACGTATCGCGTACCGCGCGATTTGGAGGCAAACATTCAAATTGGAAAGCGAGTTGTTGTCCCCTTTGGGCGAAGAAAACTCTACACGGGCATCATTCTGCAGATACACGACCGTCCGCCCACAGCGTATCAGGCCAAGTATGTGGATGACGTGTTGGATGATCAACCAGTAATCTTTAAGGCGCAACTCGCATTTTGGGACTGGATGAGGCAGTATTACATGTGCCATTTGGGCGATGTAATGAATGCGGCTATTCCCTCAGGCCTCAAGCTATCGAGTGAAAGTAGATTGACCATTCATCCCGATTTTGATGGCTCGATGGATGACCTTGAAGATGAGGAACACGACATTCTGGAAGCCTTGCAGCACACCGATTTCCTGAAGATGGAAGACCTTGCGCAACTTGTCCGCAAAACACACATTCATCGCCTTATTAGGCAGATGTCTGAGAGGCGAATTGTTGTTCAGTATGAAGAGATTCAGCAAAAATTCAAACCTAAGAAGGAGATTATCTATCGGTTGGCCGAATGGCTTGAAGACAAGGAGAAACTGGAAGATATTTTTGAAGCGCTAAATCGTGCACCTAAGCAATTGGAAGCACTGATGCAATTCTTGCAATGTTCGCGCACATCAAAGCAAAAGGGGATTGTAAAACGACAGATACTCGTTGGCGACAGTGGCGCTTCAGATGCAGCTATCAATCAGCTGATTAAGAAGGACATTCTTATCAAGAATGCGGTAGAAGCCACTAGATTGGTGGATAAAAGTTCGTGGGCCAAACACGGAATCGTACTCACTCCAAATCAGGATAAGGCGTTTGAAGAATTGAGTCATGAATTGATAGACAAAGACGCAGTACTGCTGTATGGTGTAACCGGCAGTGGCAAAACGGAAATTTACATTCAGCTGATACAAGAGCACCTTACCAACGGAAATCAGGTTTTGTATATGCTACCCGAGATTGCGCTTACCACACAAATCATCTACCGATTGCAAGAACATTTTGGAAAAAAGGTTGGAATTTTCCATTCTAAAATGTCGGACAACGAACGGGTTGAAGTTTGGAAAAAGCAACTAAGCGATGAGCCGTATGATATCATTCTCGGTGCGCGATCATCCCTATTTCTTCCGTTTAAGAAATTAGGGTTTGTTATTCTGGATGAAGAACACGAACACACCTTCAAGCAACACGACCCTGCACCGAGGTATCACGCTCGCGATGCAGCAGCCTTTCTCTGTAAACAAGCTGGTGCTAAGCTTCTTTTAGGCTCAGCCACACCTAGCATTGAGGCATATTACAATGGTAAGCGAGATAAAATTGGCCTGGTTCAACTCAACGAGCGCTACGGTGGTATTCAATTGCCGCACATTGAGCTGTGCGACCTTACGGTAGAGCGCAAAGCCGATAGTATGAAAGGGCCGTTCTCATCGCAGCTATTACAGCGAATTAAGGAAACCTTAGACCGCAGGCAACAGGTTATCATCTTCCAGAACAGACGTGGCTACTCTAGCTTTTTGCAATGCAACAATTGCGGTTGGGTGCCAGATTGTATCAACTGCGACATCTCGCTCACCTACCATAAATACAGTCAAGATGTGCGCTGCCACTACTGCGGCCATGGCGATAAAGCACCGCAGATTTGCCCGCGGTGCAAATCAACCTACATCAAAACCAAAGGGTTTGGCACCGAGCAGATTGAAGAAGAATTAAGTCTTCATTTCCCCGAAATCAAAATTGCTCGTATGGATTTGGACACTACACGAGGAAAACATTCCTATGCGCGAATCATCTCCGATTTTGAAGAGCAACGCGTTCAAATTCTTGTTGGAACACAAATGGTTACCAAAGGTCTCGATTTTGACCACGTAGGGTTGGTTGGAATCCTGAATGCCGATGGATTGCTCAATTATCCAGATTTCCGCGCTTTTGAACGAGCCTATCAACTTATGGCACAAGTAAGCGGTAGAGCTGGGCGCAAAGGCAGAAGAGGACTCGTAGTGGTTCAAACATCCGACCCTCAGCATTTCATTATAGAGCAGGTGGTAAAGAATGATTATGAAGGAATGTATGAGGCCGAGTTGGCACAGCGCAAACAATTTCGGTACCCACCTTTTATCCGTATGATAACTATAACCATTAAGCACAGAGACAGAGATGTGGTTGATAAGGCTTCTGATGTGCTGGCATCTGCGTTACGACACGTTCCAGACAAGCTTTTGCTTGGCCCTGAGTATCCGCTTATTCAACGTATTAGAAACAAGTACAATAAGCAGATTATTCTAAAAATGGGAGGGCAGAATATCAAGCAACGAAAGGAACGAATTTTCGAGATTATCCGTGAGGTTCATTCCCAAAAGGAGTTTCGCTCGGTGTTTTTTCAGCCTGATGTTGACCCGATTTAGAACTTAATCTAGCCACTTTTAGACAAAAAGGGCGTTCCAATAAATCGGAACGCCCTTTCAATATTATCGAATCCGATTTATTTTCTGATTTCATTAAGACTTCCTGTCTTACCAAAAAGCTCAATTGATTTTTTGTTGTACGCTTTAGCGGCTTCCTCGGCCGTATCAAAAAAGCCTAGGTTGTGCGCTTTGCGTTCGTGATAAATAACAGCTCTAAATCTGCTTTTCTCCTTAGTAACTCCGCGATAACCGGTTTTACTTTTGAAGTTCTTCATCTGACGTCTAAGCGTATTCATGGTTACCCATTCGAGGTTTTCCAATTGAACATTTAGCACATCTCCATCAATAAATCTTACAAAAAGCTTTTTGTCGCTTTTTGGTTTATCGATGAATTTCTCCGCTACATATTTATGTAGGTAAATTGTTTCGTAAACCGGCCCTTTCTTGGTGGTAATACAACGTTGAAAAACGCCATAACCATTAGAATGTGCGCGAATGTTACTTAGGAACTTGATGGAATTCAGGTATTCATTAGACTGAATTTCATCATGTACCTTTTCGTCAAGTACAGCGTACTTGTCTTCTCTGTTTTTGAGTTTTACTTTAACTGACATGATACTGAAATTTGGGTTTAAAACTATTAATTCTAGCGAATACAGTATTCTGCAGTAATGCCGCTATAGTCATTCTGCCAACCCCTCCTGGTACAGGCGTTATGTAAGATACTTTTTCTTTTACTTCTTCAAAGGCTACGTCTCCCTTCAACACATAACCTCGTGGTTTTGTTGAATCCTCTACTCTCGTAATTCCAACATCAACCACAACCGCTCCTTCCTTTACCATATCCGCAGTCACAAACTCAGCCTTGCCGAGTGCTACAACTAAAATATCGGCAGATTTAGTAAACTCCGATAGGTTCTGCGTTCTGCTATGGCAAAGCGTTACAGTACAATTACCCGGATTCTCGTTCCTACTAAGCAGATTTGCCATTGGTGTTCCTACAATGTTACTTCTGCCTAAAATTACACAATGCTTTCCACTTGTTTCAATATTGTAACGTTTTAGCAATTCCATTATTCCTTTAGGAGTTGCCGAAATAAAGGTTGGAAGACTCAAAACCAATTTACCAACGTTTAGTGGATGAAAACCATCAACATCCTTTTCTGGAAGTACACTTTCCGTAACTTTTTGCTCATTGATATGTTTAGGCAGCGGAAGTTGCACAATCAAGCCATCAATTTCCTCATTCTGATTAATTAGCTCAATCTCGGCCAGTAACTTTTCCTCCGACACATCTTCTGGTAAACGAACTAATGTTGAACCAAGGCCTACCTGTTTGCACGCTTTTACTTTGCTTGCTACATAGGTTTCGCTTGCTCCATTGCTACCCACTAGAATCGCAGCCAAGTGCGGAGGCCGATTACCAGCCTCTACCATTGAACTCACCACATCGGTCAATTCAATCTTAATTTCTTCCGATATTTTCTTTCCGTCTAGTAGAATCATAACTAATTACCCGACAAACTTATAACATGCAACGCACAATTCCTACGTGTATCACGTATTACTTTTTAGATATGTCACAACAAAGACTAGTAGCCTCAGTTCGACCTAATGGCTGCGGGTCAGTTGGAGTGATTTTACCCAGCAAAATTGTATCCAGAACGGTTTGATTCCAGTCCAAAAAGCTGATTCTCGATATAAAATTTCGGTGAAATTTCACTCGAATTGACACTTTTTGGCCTACAAACCTTATGTCGAATTCAGGTCGGTGGTAACTATTCAGAGCGAATATCTTGGATAAGATTTGGACTCTAGTAATCATTGTCGGGTCTTGTGGCAGTTATGGAGAAGGATTAGGTAAAGCGTCTCAAAGAACAACTGGTGGTCAAGAAGGTTATTCAAAACATCATCTGACGATTCTTTCATCCTAGATGCACGACTTCGACAATGCGAATGATTGAGGTCTAATTGTTTAACCCATAAATAAAAAACGGTTCTACTGTTATTTTAATGGAAGTGGGATTTCTTGTCGTACTGGATTACTGTTATGAGGCTGATACGAATTACGAATAAAAAACGAATCCCGAAATAATCGGGATTCGTACACGATTCGTAATTCGTATCAGCAGTACAAGCATTTTTTTCAAACGCCACGGCCATCAATGAGTTCCACTAAATTCGTGGTAGTACCTAAAAAAACCCTTGTAAATGCTTGATTTACAAGGGCTTAATAATAAATTAGTGACCCTGCAGGGATTCGAACCCCGAACCTCCGCATCCGTAGTGCAGTACTCTATCCAGTTAAGCTACAGGGCCTAAAATTGGGCTGCAAATATAAGCAGATCATTCTTCAAACGAACGTACAAAGTTTCTTCTTTGAATAGCCGTTGATAGCACGTAAGTAATCTTTGGGTTTCCCCCTTCTGCTTTCTTTGTTCGCTTGTCATCTTTGGTGTCACGAATCTGAGCATTAAAATCATTGTGTGACGATACAGCTCCTAGCATGCCCCGTTTGTAATTGAAGAAAAACCAACTGTCATCGCTAGGTTCAAAATAAACAGATAGTTCATCTCCGTTTCGTTTCTTCTTAAGCTCTACAAGGCCATAAATCATCTTATTTACCTGATACTTATCAATCGATGCCACACCCAAAAATCCCTTATATCGATAGGAACCTGTTTGCGCATTCCAAGTTAACTCAACATCAGTTAAAAACAACGTTTTCTGCAATTCTTTGGGAAGCTTTTTAAAACTGCCGTAGAGGTTCAACTCCTGAATGAGTTTGGTTGTTTGCTCCTTGCCAACTACTTCAATTAATGCCTTTTCATACTCTGTTCCATAAAAAATTGCGTCTAGTGGCGGGAAGTGATTAGAAAGCTTATCCGCAGTTATTCTCAGGCATTCATCATTAAAGAAGAAATCAACTCCAAGAAAAAGTTTGAATTTGGTAGAGTCGTTGTTCATATTGTGCTCCACGGTTCCAAGAGGAGTAAGGGCAACTTGTCCGAAATCCATTCCCATATTGAGCAGGCCCTGACCGCGTGCAATACACTCGTTACTTAAACTCAAATAATTTCCGCCAACAATAGCCCCTTGAAGTTTGTCTTTATTGGAAATTCTGTATTCCTGACTTTCATTATCGAAATGAATATAACCAGAGGCGGCAACAATATCTATGTCGTTCGCTTTAACTTTCTTGGAGAGAAAAGTAGGATAAACCGCAGTTGAATCTTTACTGATTACAACACCAGAAGACATTGGTTTGCCTGTAGCATCCTTTGGGTTTTCAGGAATTGGGATGTAAATACTATTCGGGTCAATATCGGCCTCAAAAGCAAGCCAGTCTCGTGTAATACCAGGGCAATCGTGTTTAATGCGAGTACTTCCCTCATAGGTTAGGAATTCTTTACTACCAAAGAGTTTAACCTTTCCCTTATAATCAAAGTTTGGGCTAAGCGTAAATGCCGCTTCCTCGGTTACAGTTCCTGTGGCAAAGGTCTGTTGAGCGGAATCAACACCGATTGTGGCAAAATCTATCAGTTGCTTAGCTCCCGTTACATCAGTGTAATCGTATTTGCCTTTAGCCGTGTATTTCCATCTACCAAGAACATTGGTTGTTGCTTCATAGAAAGTGTGAAACTTTGTAATTCGGTTAGCTACAATTTTGGAATTTTCCAGCGGATCCATGGCCGCTTGGGCTCGTATGACCACGTTGCCGCTATCGGGGTACACAATGGCATCGGCCACATCAATGTGATTCACTTTTTTGGCAGAGATTACAAAGTTGTCGAGGTCAAACTTCGTAAGCGGTGATTTGAATTCAAGCGAATCCTGTTTAGGATGTGTAGAAACGTACCGCGAGCCTTCGCCTTCAGAGACAACATCAATGTCCTTTTGGTCAATATTCCACTTAAACTCGTCTATGTAGCAGATATACTGATTAACAGGGAAATCCACGAAATCACCACCCGTGTTTGATTTAAAATCTCCCAAGCGCTTATCAAGGTCAATGTCCATCCGCACATTACTTGTCTTGAAAGAATAGGAAGTTTCGGAAGCTCCTTTCAGTTTAAAATCGGCCGTGTCTGCATGAAATTTTCTGTAGACAAAATTGAACTTGTTGGATTTCATGTAGCTATCTGCGAAATCTAAATTCCCGAAGCCATCAAGCCCTTTAGGCGATAAATCTAGACCTCCATGATGCGCAACCTCACCTTCATACATATCAAACGCATTATCAATTTTATATGAATAGAAGTGATCAAGTTTCGGTTCCCAATGCACCTTTACGTCCACTCCTTTTACGGGCGGATAAGCCACTGGACTTTTCTGTTTTGAAATGACGTAATCCTGAGCAACTCCATTAACAGAATCAGGGTAGAAAATAAAATCGTCAGACTTTGCAACCGAGGTTAGATACTCCAAATCACCATCACCTCTTAGGCCATCATGACTGAGTTTAATTGTGGCTTTGTAATTTCCCTTTGCGCCAAACATGGCTAATCCTTCTGGAGGCGTTTCGCGGATAAAACCCAATGAAAAATCCTCTTGAAGCGTGAGTGTTTCTTCAAAATCTGGGAAGATTCCTGCTGATACAAAGTTTCCTCCAAAGGCCAAACCTTCTTTGGTAAAGTTTTCCAAACTGTCTATACTGAATGGCTTGAGGTGCATATAAAACTCCTCCTTTTTATAAGCACCGTCTTGTATCGATCGCTTATTGTAATAGACAAACGAATCATCTGTACTATTAAACACAGGATAACGCGAATGGTCGACCAAGCCAGATTTATTGTCCTTTCTATCTACCAACAATTCTCCTTTCAAATCTCTAATCACTGTTTTTACTGCTCGCAACCTTTGCCTTCCTCGGTCATCAGGTTCGCCATCCGGTACCTTCAAACGCAGGGAGTCAATTTTATTAAGGCTAATCTTAAAATCGTCATAGCTGAAGTAAAAATCAGAACCAAAAAAGTCTAAACGACCGCCTTTCACTTTCCCATTGAACAAAAAGTCTCGGTTCTTTTTCAACGTGAGTTCTTGTTCGTACGGAAACACTACAACATCCTGAGAATCTGAAAGAAATACTCTACCAACTCCATTCAAATCCATATCCCAATTCAGAAGGTTCAGTTTTGCGTTTGGCAAACCTTCTATTGTAGATTCAAACTGTAGAATGTCGTAATCCGTTTTCTTGCTTCGCGAAAGCACATAATGCTCCAATCGAGATTTGAGCGTTACAGACTCCTTGTCCGAATTGTAGGTCATAAAACCCGAATTAGAGAGGTTTATCATGAACACTTTGGTTTCGCTGATGTCGGCTTTAAAAAGACGAGCCACCTGCTCAACAGTAAGTTCATTCAGCCCTAATTCTTTGGCGTAGTTTCTAATTTTCCAAAGTGGATGAATGTCGGAAGTTCCCCTTATCCGATCGTAGCGGTATTCGTCATAATAACTCTCAGATTCAAAAAGCGCGCTACTCTCCGCTCCTCCCGAAGTATTGGCAAGCTCCATCCAATCCTCCGTCATATTCCACGTAATTTCATCTACATGCACATCAACCTCATGGTAGGTGTCGAAAAACGGACTCCGCCCTGCACCTTCCTGCTCTTTTGTGAATTTAACTTCGTGTTTCTCAACACTGTAATTGAGTTTTACACCTGGATGGTAAATCGAATCTTCCTCGTAATAAAACACCACTTCTGCGCTTTTAGAAAGCACTCTATCTGGTCGGATAACAAACGACTTTGACCGAGCCTCTACAAAATTCTCGTTTTTCTTGGTGATGTGATTCATCTTCTTGAAGATGAGAGTTGCATCCTTCTCAGAATCTCCAGAACCAATAAACTTTATTCCATGTTGCGAGAACCCGCCTGAGTAGTCGATGTCTTTGTACATGTCCTCAATAAGAATGCGTTTGTTGTACGAATCAAAACGTGGATAAGAAGCTGTTTCTTCCTCAACATTGGCAAGAATTTTTTCGGTTAAAACACCAACATGCGGCACATCCAAGTAATCTGGATGATGGAATGTAACTGAATCAATGGAATATTGAGATTTGGTCGTATTTACAACGTAATTGTCTATTTCTGCGTACGTCTTATTGGGGTCAAATCCGGCTCTACTCCAATCAACCTTTCCTCCTTTGCCAACCCAGGTGGTGGTGGTTGGATAATACACACCCTGAGTTCCATATATAATTGAGCTATCACGTTTTGAATAAGCTTTGAGGTCTAGTTTTCCGAAAACAATCTTCGGTAATGAATCGAACTCAATCTTATAAGCATCATATTTGGCAACCCATTTTACGGCCTGCGATTCGAACAATATATAATCTGTAAACAACCCACGACAAACCTCTAAGTAGGAGGTAAAACCTTTACGTGATAGCTTGACTATTGATTTTTCCGTTCCATCATGGAAAGCATCGAAATCAGACGCGGGTTTCATACTGTGCGCAAAGCTCATTAGTGCATACAAGTAGTTTTCAAAATCAATCGCTTTCTTCCTCTTTTTCAGCATGAGGTCAGATATTTCGTAAACCCTATTCTTCTGCTGAGGACTGTAATGGCCGCTATTCCAAACCGGCAGGAATGTTTCCTCAATCAGCTTTTTGGCAGCTTTGGGATCGCCCATGGCGAAGAAACCCTGAAGTTCCTCAATGTATTTCTCGTTATCGTGGGTAAAGGACTTTAATTGTTGCGCACTCGAAAACTGCGCAAACCCGAATGTGAATGCTACGATTAGAAAGAAAAATTGCTTCATACTATGGTTTGATGAACCGGGCCGAAACCCAATTATTCTGTGTAAGATTTCCGTTAAAGATAAAACCAGAACGTGTTGCCACTTCCTTTATTAGGTCTAAGTCTTCAACATAAAATCCACTTACAAAAAGCTGTCCACTTTTGTTTAGAACGTCAGAATATTTAGGAATATCCTCTACCAAAACATTACGGTTAATATTGGCCAGAACCGTATTGAATTTCTTAGCCCCAAGCAAGCTTGCATCGCCCTGTAGTATCTCAATATCATCGATTTCGTTGAGTTGACAATTGTCGGGAGCATTTTCAAAAGCCCAATCGTCAATGTCGATGGCTGTTACAGCCTCAACCCCAAGTTTTCTTGCGAGAATTGCGAGAACGGCAGTTCCAGAACCCATATCTAAAAGTGGACTCTCTACCTTAACGGTCATCAGGTTTTCCACCATCATAGATGTAGTGGCATGATGCCCAGTTCCAAAACTCATTTTGGGCATTATGATTATTTCTTGCTTAAATCCGACTTTGAAATCGTGAAACGGGGCTCGGATTCTACACAGGTTCTTTATTTCTACTGGGTCGAAGTTTTTTTCCCATTCTTTATTCCAGTTCTTCTCTTCTGCTACAGATGAAGTATGAGAAATCTTAAAATCAGCTTCGCGAAGTTTGCAAAAAATCTCCTCGACTTTCTTCATGTCGAGTTCAGATTCTTCGATGTAAGCTTCTACGCCTTCTTCGGTTTCAAGAAAGCCTTCTAAATCAATATCCGAAAGATCAGAAATAAGAATTTCGCGTCCGGGTTCTACCGGACTAATTGTAATTGAAAGCACCGCGTGGGCCATATTAGAAAGAATCTATAATTGCTAAAAAGTCTGTTGCATTTAGCGATGCGCCACCAATCAGGCCGCCATCAATGTCTTTCTGAGAAAAGAGTTCCTTGGCATTGTTTGGCTTGACGCTTCCACCGTAAAGAATGGATACTTCCTCCGCTTCGTCTCCCATTACCTGAGACAGCTTATTGCGGATAAAGGCATGCATTTCTTGCGCTTGCTCTGGCGTGGCAGTCTTGCCTGTTCCGATAGCCCAAACTGGTTCATAAGCAACAACAACGTTTTTTAGCTCATCCTTGTTAAAGCCTTGCAAAGCAGACTGAATTTGCTCCTCTACCACTTCAAGATATTTTCCGTTTTCGCGCTGTTTTAGTGACTCTCCGCAACAGTAAATCGGTCTTACTCCTTCCTTCAGCAATAACTCAATCTTATGATTAATGAACCGATCTGTATCAGAAAAATACTGCCGTCTTTCAGAATGACCTACAATGCAATAATCGCAATTAAATGATTTTAGCATTGCAGCCGAAACCTCGCCCGTATAAGCTCCTGATGCTTCTTCATGACAGTTCTGCGCTGCCACCGAAATTTGGGAATCAGACACTTTATTCACGGCATCTGAAATAAAAGGAAATGGAGGCGCCAAAATCACCTTCACATCTGATGTATTTGCTCGGTTAACAACTTCATCAACCAGCAATAAACCTTCATTTTTGGTGAGGTTCATTTTCCAGTTTCCAGCTATTATTTTCTTTCTCATCAAGTCGATGTTATTATCCTTCTTTTTTAAAGATAATTAGGGAATAGAAAAAAGCCTCTCCCGTTGTATTAACATGTTCAATTTCATAGCCTTTATTCGCCATGTCGTTAATCAATTTATTTATTGTCTTCTGATTTTCCACCAAAACATTATCCGTGTCAACACCAAAAAATTTAAACGGCTCTAATGGTATGACTTCACTTTCTCCGGTTTCGTAAACCAATACAATTCGCGATAGTTTCTTATTCTGAGCCTCAAAAACTCGTGCAGTAGCTCTAGCGGTGCTCTGGGAATAAGATACGACTGAAAGCGTCATAAATGCAATAATGACAGTCAATTTTGTATACATCATTCTAATTTTTAGGAATGTTTGTTCAGTTTAAACTTACTCTTGGGTCAAATATACCATAGAGCACATCAACCAGCATATTTATGACTACAAAAATGACAGCTACCAATATGATACAGCCCATTACCACGGGGAGGTCATACGTATTCAAAGCATTCAGCATAATCAGTCCGAGGCCTTTCCAGCCAAAAACAATCTCAACAAAAACGGCACCTGCAAGCAATGACGCCAACCAACCTGAAATGGCGGTTATTACTGGATTGAGCGCATTTCGTAATGCGTGTTTCACAACTACGGTTTGGAACGACAAACCTTTGGCGGTTGCTGTACGCACATAGTCCATCGACAACACATCTAGCATGGAGTTTCTGGTCAATTGCATGAACACAGCAAGTGGGCGAACACCAAGTGTGATGGCTGGAAGAATCAGATTCTTTAGCACCAATCGCTTTCCTTCAAACTCATCTATTTCATATAAGCTTCCTGTGACTTCCAATCCTGTGACACTACCTAACAGGTAAGCAAAAACCCACATGATGAGAATGGCAGCAACAAACGATGGCAAACTCATTCCGAAGATGGAGAAAACCATCAGTAACTTATCGAGCCACTGTCCTTTGAACAATGCACCGAAAATCCCGAATGTGATTCCAAGAATTGTCGCTATGAGAATAGCTGTTACAGCAAGAACTGCTGTTCCGGGCAATGCATCAGAAACAATTTGCACAACGGGCTGCTGAGACTGATATGACCGTCTTAAATACGGTGCTTTCAGGATAACATTCGTGGTTTGGCCTTGAGAAAGAAAAATGGAACTTTCGTGCTCCGTTGGTTCAAAAAAGTAAGGGCTTTCCGTATTCGCATGATTGTAAAAAGATAGCGGAGACAGATCATTCAAGTAAACCAAATACTGCGTTAAAAGTGGCAAATCGAGCCCCAAATCTTTCCGAATCATCTCAACCTCAGATTGATCGGCACGTTGGCCCAGCATTAATCTTGCAGGATCACCAGGAAGGGCAGTAAAAAGCAGAAATACAACGGTTACGATACCAAACAGCACCGAAATACTGTACAGCAACTTGCGTGAGATGTAACCTAACACGAGATGAGGTTTTGAGGTGATGAAATACGAAGCAAACAAATCCCCCGTCTCGAATTGTTCCGTAAACTCCACATTCGAGCCACCCTGCTTTTAAGAGTGGTTGCCCAATAAGCAGTATAAGGTACTGATTGAAATAACGAGACCCTTCGTTCCTCAGGGAAACAAACGGAAAATTCTGCGGCATCTACTTGTTTCGCTGAGGAACCAAGCGTCTCACATTTAATGGTTACAGCCTTTTCATAAGTAATCACCTTTTTAATTTTTAAGGGAGAAGGAACTCCATCCTCCTTTTATAAGGAGATGCCGAGGAACGAGGCGGAGGATTATTTCCAAATTCAACCTAATCTTTACTCAAATATTCCAACTCCAAAACCTGAAGTTCAGGAATGTCGTTATAGTGCCACTTTCCGTAAACGTTTCCGTCCTTAATCAACATTAGACCAGGATTGGAACGGATGATGGTTTTAAGAACGATTTGATCGCAAAATAGGTAAGTGAACGGGTTACCATTTCGAAGTGCAAAATCAATTGCAATGTCTGGTGTACTTGCCGTTAGCCCCACAAATCGGTATCCTTTTTCTTGCAGCGCCTTCGCCAAGTCATTAATCCGTTGTTGTGGTTGTTCAACTGCTTTGGTCAAGTCCTTAGAAACAATCAAGAATGTGAAATTCTCGCTCATTAAGAAGTCTTCGGTCAGGTCTTCGCCTTCAGCCGTCATTACTGAGAAATCCATAATCTTAGGTTCCACTCCTTTCTCAAGAACTTCAGTACGAGAATCAACATATTCGTATGTCTCCTGATAGTTTTCAGGAAACTTCTCAAACTCCTGCTCCTTCCCTGTTTCCTTGTCCTTTAAAATGTAGAAATACTTCAATTTATCGGGCACACCTTCCATTTGGTCGGCAATACTTTTTCCGGGAGCGTAGGCACGAAAATCTTTCACAGGGAGATAGCTGTACGTGTAGAACGTGAAAAACGACATAGCAACTGTAGCCAGCATTGTGGTAATAAAAGGCGCTTTTATATGATCCACTAATCGAACAAGGAAGAACACGGTAAACGTAACTGCCGTGAACCAAAATGGGAAGAACCACTCAAGGTCGTACGACAGTTTTAGCATAACTAAAGAGCCGATTCCGGCCAAAACGAAGTCGTTCATGCCTGTTTCAGAAATACTAATCTGCTTCTGTCTAACGAAAATGATGAATATAAATACGGAAAGAATCACATCCTTGTAGAAGCTTTCCCAAGCGGTAAGCGGAATAGCATCTCCGAAGCACCCACACGTTTTTACAATTCCGAAATAAGCCGAAGCGAAGGTTAGCGCGGTAAAGAAGACAATCAACAATAAAAGTAGTAGTGCCGTGAGTCTGGTTTTAAACCGGACTAGAATGGCCACACCCAGAATCACTTCCAGCACAACTATAAAAATGGCTTGCGGAAGCGCATACTCATGGCAGAAATGGAAGAACGGCTCCAAGAAACCAATGTATTCGCCAAGTTTGGCAAACTCCTCAAAATACTCTTCAAGTTTGTAGCTAAAACCGAGTGGGTCGTTCGCTTTTACGATACCCGAAAAGATGAAAAGCACCCCTACAAAATATCGGGCTATATCAGTTATCAATTTCATTTGTGGTGGGTTTGGGAAACAAAACTAAGCTTCGGGCGAAACTGACAATGTCAATCAGTTGTCTTTGTCTCGCCAAGTTTAATCAACGCGAAAATCGAATAATTAATCATATCGTACAGATTAGCATCAATTCCCTCAGAAAGTTCGCTCCGACCTTGGTTATCTTCCATCTCTTTGATGCGCAGAATTTTAACAAGAATTAGATCTGTTAACGATTTCACACGCATATCTCGCCAAGCTTCTCCGTAATCGTGATTTTTGCGTTCCATCAACGATTTCGCTTCAGCGGCATACTTATCATACCAAGCAATTGCTCTGTCCAAATTCAAATCAGGTTCATCTGCATGGCCGTTTTCTAACTGAATGATTTCCATGATGGAATAGTTGACCAAGCCATTGTATTCTGGGTAGATGCCCTCTCCTACTTTGCTAATTCCCTTCTCTTCGAGACTGCGAATTCTGTTCGCCTTAATAAAAAGTTGATCGGTGATGGAAGCCGGACGAAAAATGCGCCACGAAGCACCATAATCCTGCATCTTCCCTACAAAGATGGCGCGGCACTCGGCCATCGCTTGGTCGTATTGTGAGTTGGTATCTGCCATCGGTTTGAACCATTAACTTCGGCTCTGAGATGATTGGCAAAAATAGCTTTTTAGTAACGCACAAAAGACAATTGTCATGTCGAGCGAGGTGCGAGCCGAGACATCTATACAATCAGATTTCTCGATTCCGTAAACTCCACTCGAAATGACGGCAGTATTGAAGAAGAATAAAACCCTCAATTGCAGAGGAAGATTGGTAGTCATTAACCATCCGTTGGTTATGGGCATTCTCAATCTTACACCGGACAGCTTTTTTGATGGCGGGAAATTCAATTCGGTGGATGCCGCGCTGAAGCATGCCGCGCAAATGCTAGAAGATGGTGCAGACATCCTCGACCTTGGCGCCTACTCTAGTCGTCCTGGAGCGGATGATATTTCTGAAGAAGAAGAATTGAATCGGATGATTCTGGCATTGGAAGCCATCGTTTTGGAGTTTCCTGATGCGTTGATTTCTATTGACACCTTCCGTTCTGGCGTGGCCGAAAAGGCGCTAGAAGTTGGCGCACACATCATCAACGATATTTCTGGAGGCAATCTGGATAAAGAACTTCCATCTGTTGCCGCAAAGTTCAATGCGCCATACATCTGCATGCACATGAAAGGCAATCCGCAGAACATGCAGAAGAATATTGTAGAGACGCCATGCTTGGCGTCTGAAACTGGGTTGCAATCTGGAATGCGGCAAGAGACACGGCAAGAGACACGGCAAGAGACGCGGCAAGAGACGCGGCAAGAGACGCAAGGCATTGCGTCTCTACTGGAATTTTTCGCACATCGCATTCCGGAATTGGTAACCCAAGGTGTGAATGATGTAATTATCGACCCTGGTTTTGGATTTGGAAAAACCGTAGAGCAGAACTACGAGATGGTTGACCGCCTTTCAGACTTCAGCATTTTTGGGAAACCGATTTTAGTTGGCGTTTCACGAAAAAGCATGATTCGTTTGAAATATGGTGAATCCACCGAGCAAACCTTAAAAGGAACGGTAGAAGTGAACCTCCAGTTGTTGCAAAATGGTGCAGATATTTTGAGAGTTCATGATGTGAAGGAGGCTGTTGATTTGGTTAGCAAATCGCCTTAACTTTGGATTATTAACACTTCTTATACCAATTGTACTTCAAAATGTGCTATAAAGAATTTGAATTATTTTTTGCTCCGATGATTTAAAAAATTCAGGCATCCCGATAGCTATCGGGGCGGCTTTTAAAGAAATCGGGGTGAAAAAGAAACGAATTATATGGGGTATTTTGAAGTTTAATTGGTATTACAATCTCAATACCATGGAAAGCACACCCGAAACAATCAAGAAACTAGCCCTACTAATCAACAAGCTTGCAATCGAAAATAGAAACGAAAAAAAAGACAATGGTTCTGTTTTAGCATCGTTGACGAGAATTCTAGCCGCAGAGTTAGAGGGTGTAAGAGAACACCTTGAATCCTTAAGAGAGCAAAACTTGGCCGAATGGAAGCTCTCCAGCAGTAGCATTGTAGTTGTAAATCAGGAAGTAAATAGCCTCTTGGAGATATAAGATTTTGACCATGAAAGCTATAAATACGCTCAAAACAAGTCTTATTGATAAAATTCTCACTATTGAGAATCAGGATTTCCTCGAAGCCTTGCAGACAATCGTCAATTCAGCTTCTGATGGAAAAGTGAAATTTACTGAAGCGCAAAAAGCAATGCTTCAAGTAAGCGAAGAAGACATCAAATATGGTCGGCTAACTTCTCAAGAAGATTTGGACGAAGAAGATTTAGCATGGCTCAGCGAACAGTAGTTTGGACAGATATGGTCAAGCAACAAAGGCGCGGAATCTTTAAATACTGGAATAAACGGAACGGTTCTACGAGATACTCTACGAAGCTAATCAAAGCTATTGGAGTAAGAATTCAACAACTAGTTCAACACCCATTATCTGGAAAAGAAACCGAATTAACTGGTTTGCGAATCACATCACTTGGTCACTTCAGTATCATTTACCGACTCACGGAAAAACAACTCATCATTTTAGGTTTTTGGGATACACGTCAAGACCCTGAGAAGTTGTTCGAATCGCTGAAATGAAAAACTACCAATCAACCAACCGAAACGCTTGGAACAAACGTGTTTCAGCCGCCCTCACATTTTTCACTTCTTCATTTTTCGTTTTCTCTTGTTTGGCTCAAACCGTCATTCCCGGCCACGCGCACAACGATTATTTAAATAAGCCTGCCTTATTTGAAGCGTTAGATGCTGGGCTCGTTTCAGTTGAAGCTGATGTACATTTCATAAAAGGAGATTTGTTTGTAGCACATGTTCGTCCACTTTGGAGAAACAAGAAGCGCACTTTGGAGAACCTGTACCTGAAACCACTTTTTGAACATATCACAAAAAACGATGGCAAGGTTTATCCTGATTACGTTGGCCCGTTTTACCTGATGATTGATTTTAAAGGTGGAAGTGTTGAAATGTACAATCGCCTAATGGAGTTGTTGCAAGAGTATCGTTCTACGCTAACTGTGATGGAAGATGGCGAGCTGAAACAAGGAGCTGTAACGGTTTTCCTTTCTGGTTCAAGACCCGCAGAAGCCGTAATTAAATCGGAACCAAAATTGGCTTTCTTAGACGGTAGGCCGAGCGATTTGGGAAAGCAGATTGACTCTCGAATAATGCCCGTTATCAGCGACAATTACAAAAACCATTTAAAGTGGAATGGCAGAGGCGAAATGCCCGCATTACAACGTGAAAAACTAAAGGGATTAGCATCAAAAATTCATACCGAAGGAAAAAAACTACGGCTCTGGGCTTCGCCCGATAATTCGAATGCTTGGTTTACCTTTCAAGAATTGAGAATTGACCTCATCAACACGGATTCTCCCAAAAAATTCGCAAAATTCATGAACTCCAAGTAACGCTATTTCAGCTTACCAATAATCGGAATACGACCCTTTGAGAGTTTATCAAGTTCGGATTGCATTAGCTGAAGAACTTCCCGATTAATATGCTGTACAACTTCCGGATTTTCGGCATCTTCTGGCTTATAGTTATTAACGGAATACGGTTCTAACACACTCATAGTCATTTGAGATGGCAAGGGTAATTCCAAATGTGGAAAATGCCCGAAATGAAACCCAAAAGGAAACGACCAATACAACGGCCACGTGTGAATCTTGGTCAAGAGATTCAAGCCAGTCCATTTGGCGAATTTTTCGCCTGAATTGATAACAAAGGCCGTTTCGCCACCGCCACACCCCACAATTGGAAGAATTGGAACCTGAGCTTTCAAGGCAATTTTAACGTACCCTAAATGGTTGAAGAAGTTGATATTATTTCTATCAGAATAAGGTCTAGCAACATCTCTATCTCCTCCGGGATAAACCGTTACAGCAAAACCTGCTTTGAGTGCATTCAATGCATTGTCCTTTTTCGCTTCCAAAAACCCCAATTCGTTCACTGGCAATTTCACCAATCGGCCTAAATGATGAGTCATATGATGAATGAGCGTAAGCATTGGAACCGACCGTTCTACTGAATAATACTTACTCAACCATAACATTGCTTCTGGCATAAAGTGCATTCCGGTATGATTGCCAGCACCTAAAAATGGTTTGTCAGGAATATTCTGCAAGCCTAGCCATTTGGCACGATGGTACGTTTCCAAAACCGGCAGGTAGAGCCTTGCAACCTTATTGGCCATACTCCAATCAAATAATTCTAGATAATCTTCTTCCATTTCAACCAATACGAAGTAAACTGATTGACCTAATCTTCGACTGACTTTTGGCAGGAGTCCGAGTGATTACGCTAAATTTGGGCATTGCCCTAACAATTTGGGAAGTCGATTCTGATGTTACTTGATGCCTTTCTCTTGTTTGTGACGTTCCGTTGGCTCGATGCCTTGGATATACTGATAGTGGCCCTGCTGCTGTATCAGTTATACAACTTGGTGCGAGGTACAGCTGCCATCAACATATTCCTCGGAATTTTATCACTTTACTTGCTTTGGATGCTGGTTCGCGCACTCAACATGCAGTTGCTAGACTCCATTCTCGGACAATTCATTGGTGTTGGCGTGTTGGCTCTTATCGTTGTTTTCCAGCAGGAGGTGAGGCGATTTCTATTACTAATTGGCACCACAGGTTTTATGAACGGGAGACGGTCACCGCTGCGTTGGTTCAATTTTGGAAAGAGTTTTAGTAGCCGAGAATCTCTGAACATCAGCGACATTGTTTCTGCCTGTTTGAGCATGGCGCAAACTAGCACAGGGGCAATTATCGTTATCAGTCGAGAGAACAGTTTGCAGTTTTACGAAAACACGGGAGAAGCTATTGATGCTGCGGTTTCGGCCATGATTTTAGAATCTATTTTTTACAAAAACAGTCCGTTGCACGATGGAGCAGTCATCATTACCGGGAATAGAATTACAGCTGCCCGATGCGTATTGCCCGTTACTGATGATGATAATTTCCCCGCGCACCTTGGGATGCGCCACCGAGCAGCAGTTGGGCTTTCGGAAACATCAGATGCTGTTGTAATCGTAGTTTCTGAGCAATCGGGTGGCATTTCCATTTCACATAATGGCCAATTGGAATATGACATTTCGCCTAAACAGCTTCGTGATGTTTTGGTAAAGACGTTTGGCGGTTAGAAAGCCGTCAACTTTTTGAAAGTTGACGGCTTTGGTTCATTCATATATGTCTTTTCAGCTTGCTCGGATTTTGCCGCGTGTCAAAAACATCCACGATATTAACTTCCTCAATGTCAATCCGATAAATGATCTTGTAGTGTCCTTCAATCACAGATCTATATTCCTTTTCCGTGTTGCTAAATCTGTTCTCTAAAACTCCTGACAAGGGATTTTCGCCAAGTTGTTTTGTTGAAGCGAAAACCGATTTTCAAATATTCTCAGCCATCTGAAAACTCACGTTCTCCAAGTAATACTCGTAAATATCATGAAGTTCGCGCAACGCAGAACGTGTCCAAATGACCTTCACTTTCCCCATTTTTCCGATTCCATCTCAGCCTCTTCCTGTGTAAGGGTATCTCCATTGCGAATGTCTTGCTCCGAACGGGAAATCCGATAACGCACAGCAGCTTCTGATACCGCAGAATAAGCTGCAACCCCAGCATCTTTGAGTAGTTCATCAATGCGCGCAAATATTGCCTCATCTTCAACCTCCAGCAATCTGCTAATCAGTTCTAGTTTTCGGGAATTGATGTCTTGAAGGGCCATGTCAATGCTTTTCTCAAAAATAAGCAAGCTTTATCATAAAAAGCCGTCAACTTTTTGAAAGTTGGCGACTTCGGTCAGGCAAATCTTATGGCCTTTAGCGGTTGAATCCGCGACACGACCATGGAAGGAAGCAGCAGCATCAGAAAGCAGAAGAAAAGCGTTCCCGCATTCAGCAGCAGAATGTGAATGAGCTGCAGATTGATGGGCACCACCTTCACGTAATAGCTTGTTTCATCCAAGGTGATGATGCCGAAATGCTGCTGAATCTGGCACAGGGCAATCCCCACAAGGTTTCCCCAGAACAGGCCAACGCCTGTTAGATAAAGTGCCTGATAAATGAAGATGTTGCGGATTCTGCCATCGTTCATTCCCAGCGATTTGAGCGTACCAATCATGTAAACACGCTCTATAATCATAATCAGCAATGCCGAAATCATGTTGAACCCGGCCACAACCAGCATCAGGATAATAATAACACGAACGTTCATGTCCTGCAGGTCGAGCCAATCGAACATCTGCGGCTGCAGTTCCTTTACCGTTGCAGAAAAAAGCTCGGTTCCAATGGAGTGATAAACGATATCGTCCAGTTCTTCTAAACGGTCGAAATCATCTACAAAAACCTCAAAGCCCGCCACTTGGTTTTTGTCCCAACCATTGAGGCGCTGAATATGTGTAAGGTCTGTAATTACATAACGTTCGTCATATTCGGCCAAACCTGTTTTGTAGATTCCAGTCACATCAAAAATTCGAGCCCGTTGCTTCTCATTATGAATGAAAAACACCTGCATTCTATCTCCCACATTCAACTTTAATTTCTTGGAGATAATCTCTGAAATCAGGATATTTTTGCTTCGCGATGAATCCGTTGTACTGAAAATATCGCCAGCAACTAGGTGTTTTTGGAAGAAGCTCCAGTCGAAATCACCTCCAACTCCTTTCACGACAACACCTTCTATTTCCTCATCCGTTTTAATGATTCCGGCTTTGGTAGCGAACACTTGAATGTGGCGAATGCCGTCAATTTCGGTCAGGTTTGGATAAAAAGCTTGCTCCTTAGAAACAGGTTGCGGCTCAATGGCATTGAGATTGGAGTATTCGGTTATGACAATATCTGAACCGAAGTTGACCACCTTATCCGTAATCTCCTTTTGGAAACCCGTGACAATGGCCATTGATATTATCATGACCGCAAGTCCCAAAGCAATGCCAGCAATGGCAATTCGTACGATTGGCCGTGTACCCGAAATAGTATTACTTTCGGCTCGTCCGCCTGCACGAATGAGGCGTTTTGCAATAAAAAATGGAGTATTCAATTGCTTGGCTTGAAAGGAATTTTCTGTGAGAAGGATAATGGCTAAAACTATCAAATATTTACTTGTTCTTTTGGGATTTTCGGCTTGTAGCCAACCCATTCCTGCACCCCAGCCATCAACAACAGCCACTTCGGTTGAAGTTGTTGCTAAATCGCTTCGGTTAGGAGCAGAAAGAACAGAAGAATACTTGCCACTTTTGAAAGGAAAAACGGTTGGCATTATCGCCAATCAGACCTCCACAATTGAGCAAACTCATTTAGTAGATTCGTTAATGAGTCTTGGTGTAAATATTAAGCATGTTTTCGGACCTGAACATGGGTTTAGAGGTAACGTGACCCGAGGGAAAAAAATCGGTGACAGCATTGACGAAAAGACTGGGTTAAAGATTGTTTCTCTTTATGGCGATAATCGGAAACCAGCACCACAAAACTTGGAAGGTCTAGATGTCATAATCTTAGACATTCAGGATGTAGGCGTTCGGTTCTTCAGTTACCTCAGCACCATGAGTTATGTAATGGAAGCATGTGCCGAACATGACATTACCATGATTGTAATGGATCGCCCAAACCCGAACGGGCACTACACGGACGGGCCAGGAATGGACAAAGAGTTCACGTCTATTGTTGGGCAACATCAAGTTCCAGTTGTACACGGAATGACAGTTGGTGAATACGCCAAAATGGTAAACGGAGAAGGTTGGTTGAAAGATGGAATCCAATGCAATCTCAAGGTAATTGAAATGGAGAACTACTCTCATCAACTAACCTATTCGTTGCCAATCAAACCATCACCGAATTTGCCAAATTTAAAGTCAATTTATCTTTACCCTAGCCTTTGTTTTTTCGAAGGGACAGTTGTAAATGAAGGCCGTGGAACGGACAAACCATTTCAGCAATTCGGATATCCAAAAATGCCGAATGGAAACACGAGCTACACTCCTAAATTTATAAAAGGTGTGGCCGAAACACCAAGCTTTCTAGATGAAGAATGTAATGGAATCGACCTTTCCCTTTTGTCTGAGGACAGCCTACGAAATATGGCTAGCATAAATTTAAATTGGCTAATACAAGCGTACCAGGATTACCCTGAAAAAGAGACGTTTTTCAATAAGAACTTCTTCGACAAACTAGCGGGCTCATCAGTATTAAGAGAACAGATCATTGCTGGGAGATCGGCCGAGGAAATCCGAAAAACGTGGGAGACGGATCTGCTTGAATTTGAGGAGATTCGGAAGAAGTATTTGGTTTATCCTTGAGATTGCTGCACAGGGAAATCGGGGCTAATTTTAGCACAATCTGAACATGTTTTTTGCCACAGATGCACAGATTTTCACAGATAAACGGCACATCTTCTTGCGAGTGATGCCAACCGCTTCATGCTAGAAAAGCGGATGAAGGATGTGGAGAGTGGCAATCATACGGTCAAGGTGAATTTGGAAGACCTGTAATGACCCGTGATCTCATTTTTCAAAAGGATGTACTGAAAGATATGACCTTTGGAAGAAGCATAACGCAAAGACCGCAGCACGCATCAAACAACTGGTCAAAGCCATTTTGAACAGCTTTTTGAAGGAATCGGCTACAAGTTGACCGTAAACTCGCATTAATTCAGGAACGGTAGGTCTCACGCAGCTTTCGGGCTGAAATGCAGTCGCAGCAGATCCGCTTTGGGAACAGCTGCGAACCCGATCGTTTCGCCATGAACATCCACGAATTCAATTTCAAAGTGATCGGCATCCCATTCCCCCACAAGCACACCTACCTGCCCTACCACAAATATTCCTACGGGAATAAGCAGCACCACATTATCATGTATTTTCACGTTTGCTGTTTTCATTTTAAACGGGATAACACGAAGTTAAAATAGGTATTTGAATTCCTGCGCGAATCATCCAAGCTGTCCGAACAGCCAACATGAAATAGCCACAGAAGCACAGAGAAACACAGAACTGGCACAGACACATTCTTTTCTGTGAAATCCTCTGTGAAAATCTGTGTTTCTGTGGCCAAAAAGATGTTTTTTCAAAGGTTGTGTACACAAGCGGACCAGCATACTTTTTTGTGATTCCCCGCTTCATTACCAGTTGAAAATATTCTATACGCTGTGCCCCGGAATTTTACTTTCACAACTGAGACACTTCCCTTCGATAAAAACTCAGGGCAGGCTCCAGCGAAGCAGGTAGCAGAATCGGTGGGTAACCGTTTGCTTCCCTGAGGAACGAAGGGTCTCCGTGTTAATTACGGACTGGTAATAATGCGGGGAATCAATACTTTTTAATGACGAATACAGCCAAATGATAATTTGGACGCAAAGCCATCCCTAAATCTCCCTTTTCTTGTAAGCTTTCAACCCCTCCTCAATAATCTTTATCGAGCGTTTCAGGTCTTTTTCTTTGAGAACGTAGGCAATACGAACTTGTTTCTCGCCAAAAGCATGGGTTGAATAGAAACCACTTCCAGGAGCCATCATCACGGTTTCACCTTCATAGTTGAAATCCTCCAACATCCATTGGCAGAAATCATCACCACTATTCACGGGTAATTCCGCCATGGCGTAAAACGCTCCAGCCGGTTTTGGACAGGTAACACCTTCAATTGCATTCAAGCCATCAACCAACGTATTTCGTCTTTGCATGTATTCATCCTTCACACGGTCGAAATATGATTGAGGGGTGTTCAAAGCGGCCTCTCCTGCAATTTGCCCTAGCGTTGGAGGACTCAATCGCGCTTGAGCAAACTTGAGCGCATTTTCCATCAATTCCGTATTCCGCGAAACCAATGCACCAACCCGTGTACCGCACATGCTGTAACGCTTACTTACGCTGTCAATCATCACCACGTTGTTCTCAATTCCTTGGAGATTCATGCACGAGAACGGGATGGCACTATCATAACAGAACTCGCGGTAAACCTCATCGGCAAACAGGAAAAGGTCGTATTTCTTCACCAGTTTGGCCAATGCTTCTAAGCTCTCTTTTCCATACAGCGTACCCGTTGGATTTCCTGGGTTGCAGATAAGAATAGCACGTGTGTTTTCTGTAATTATCCGCTCAAATTCAGAAATTGGAGGCAGGGCAAAACCACTTTCGATACTAGCCGTAATCGGTTTTACATTTAAACCAGCCATGGTGGCAAAACCGTTGTAGTTGGCGTAAAAAGGTTCTGGAATAATAATCTCATCGCCTGGATCCATGCAGGTCATAAACCCGAAAATCAGCGCTTCAGAACCACCAGTTGTAACCATAATGTCCGAATCAACCACATCAATTCCAACACTCTGATAATACTTAGCCAAACCCTCGCGATAGCTTGCATAACCTTCCGAATTACTGTATTCAATAACCTTTCGGTCGATGTTCTTTATCGCATTCAACGCTACTTCTGGCGTTTCAATATCTGGCTGGCCAATGTTTAAATGATACACCTTCACTCCTCTTTGCTTGGCGGCCGTTGCATACGGAACTAGCTTACGAATGGGCGATTCGGGCATCTGCAGGCCCTTGTCTGATAATCTTGGCATTTCTAAATTTTAGGCACAAAAAAAGTCCCGACAAAAGTCGGGACTTTTCATTCAACTAAAACGTCTTTTCTTATTCAGAAACTGGAGTTGCTCCCTCGATAGTTTGCACCTCTGGAGAATCGCTCTCAGTCGCTACCGCTTGAACCGTTCCTTTGATTTTCAAAAGAGCAGTACTGTTGTCAACAGAGTTTGAAGTAATTGTCACAGACTTGCTGATTGGACCCACACGCTTCGTGTCATATTTAACTTCAATAGAAGCTTTTGCGCCTGGAGCAATTGGCTCTTTTGGCCATGTAGGAACCGTACATCCGCAAGATCCTTTTGCTTTTGAAATAATCAATGGCTCAGTACCTGTGTTTGTAAAAACAAACTCCGTTTTTCCGTTTGCTCCTTGATCGATAGTACCGTAATCGTGCTCAATTCTTTCAAATTCGATTTGCGGACCAGCTACTTGAGCCGAAACGTAAGCAAACGATCCAACGACCATTGCCATAAGTAACATTACTTTTTTTCCCGAATGCAATCGGGATTTCACTTCGTTTAACATGATAAATTATTTAGGTTAAAAATTAGTTGCTCTTCTGTTTTTCAAAATGCGTTCCGAAAGTACAGGTCATCTTTAAAATAGCCTGTTAATGAAATGTTAAAGATTATTTTCACTCTCATAATTTGGGCGTTCCCCAGCACGCAGCTTGGTTGAGTCATCCTGAGTATGCCTATTTTTATCGGCATGTATCGAAGGACGAAATCAGGTGTGTGCTGGGTCGGGTCGTCCGCTGTATCTTTTTTATCCCCGTTTCGACTTCGCTCAACGAAGAATAAAAAAGGATGCCGCTTCCACCCCTAACGCGGGCGCCCTTTTCAAGCTTCATCAAAACCGTCAGACCCAAAGCGTTTATTACTTTTCGGCCGTGCATCTCTTTTATCAACCAGAATTACAAAACGGACTCCTTCAGCTTAGCGAGGAAGAAACCCGACATGCGGTTCGCGTACTTCGTTTAAGTTGTGGACAACATATTGACATTACTGATGGTAAAGGCATTCAAGCAAAAGCCGTTATTACAGAAATTTCCAAGCGTTCGTGCTCTTTCGAAATTCTGGAGCAGTCCGAAGAAAAGAAACCAGTTTTACCCAAAGTTGCCATTGCACCAACCAAAAGTATCGATCGGTTTGAGTGGTTTCTGGAGAAAGCGGTCGAAATTGGTGTAAGTGAAATTTGTCCAATTCTATGCTCAAATTCCGAAAGAAGAATCATCAAATATGAACGGAGTGAAAAAGTTTTACTGGCTGCCATGAAACAAAGTCAGCGCAGTTGGCTACCTCATTTACATCAGCTTACGCCATACAAAAACTTTGTTGAAAACAGCCAAAACCCTTTATTGATAGCGCATTGCCGAGAGGGGAAAAAGGTCTCCATCACCAGCTCGTTACAAACCGAATCGTGGATATTGATTGGGCCTGAGGGAGATTTTACATCCGAGGAAGTTGATTTAGCGATTCAGAAAAACGCAACAGCAATAGACCTCGGGAAAAACCGTTTGCGCACGGAAACCGCAGGTATCTTTGCCCTTTCGGTGATGAATTATTTAAACAACTGATACAATGACCAAGAATATTCAACGAGTTGTAAAACGGGGTTTCTCATTTGCCTTAGTAATGACGATTGTTTTATCTTCCGTTCAAGCTCAAAACTATAAGCTTGCAGTGCTTAAATACAGTGGTGGTGGCGATTGGTATGCAAATTTGACTACCTCAATGCCGAACCTGATTCAGTTTTGCAATAGCCAGTTAAATGCAGGAATTGACGTTGAACAGCAAGTGGTTGAAGTCGGCTCAAAAGAGCTTTTCAACTATCCGTTCGTTCATATGACAGGGCACGGAAATGTCATTTTCTCCGACCGCGAATCTCAAAACCTCAGAAAATACTTGCTAGCAGGTGGTTTCCTGCATATTGATGATAACTATGGAATGAACCAATTTATCCGAAGCGAAATAAAAAAGGTGTTTCCTGAATATGAGTTGGCCGAGCTTCCTTTCTCACATCCTATTTATCACCAAAAATTCGACTTTAAGAATGGGCTTCCAAAAGTTCATGAGCATGATGACAAACGGCCAGAAGGTTTGGGCATCGTTCACAATGGCCGACTTGTTCTTTTCTATTCCTACGAATCTGATTTAGGTGATGGTTGGGAAAGCCCAGAAGTGCATGGCGACAGCCAAGAAGCAAGGAGCAAAGCCCTTCAAATGGGTGCCAATCTCGTGCAATACGTATTGATGGGCAACGACCCTGACAAGCTCTAATTAGACCTTCGGAAGCTCAACTTTCATCAGGAAGTCCTTGGTATTCACCATGTGCGGGTGCATTTGTTCGTCTTCATGTAAAAACGGAACAAGTTTTCTGTATTCAGAAATAAATTCTTCAATAACTGGCGAACTTTTTTCTGGCCGTCTGAAATCTAGAGCCTGAGCAGCTGTAAATAGCTCAATGGCAAGCACCTGATATACATTTTCGACCACTTCGTATAGTTTGGTTGCAGCATTTGCCCCCATGCTTACATGATCTTCCTGCCCATTAGAACTCACAATACTATCTACAGATGCTGGTGTACATAACTGCTTATTCTGGCTTACAATTCCTGCAGATGTGTACTGAGGAATCATAAACCCAGAGTGCAATCCTGGCTTTTTAACCAAATAAACTGGCAAGCCATTCTTGCCCATAATGAGCTGAAAAGTTCTTCGCTCCGAAATGTTTGCCAATTCCGACAGAGCAATCGCCAAATAATCATACGAAATGGCCAGCGGTTGTCCGTGAAAATTTCCTGCCGAAATAATTTTATCCTCATCAGGAAAAATGAGCGGATTGTCCGAAACTGAGTTCAGTTCTCGTTCCACAACTTGTTTCACATGTTCTATTGCGCCCAAGGTTGCACCATGCACCTGCGGCATACAACGAAACGAATACGGATCCTGAATGTGCTGCTTTTTCTTTTTGGCAAGCTGACTATCCTTCAGCAATCTTCTTAGCCGAAAAGCTGAAGATATTTGGCCTGGGTGTGGCCGAACATCATGAACAGAACCATCAAACGGTGCTGTCAATCCGCCATAAGCATCTAAAGCTATCGCACCAATCAGGTCAGCCAGAAAGCCAATCCTTTCAGCATGAAAAACGCAATATGCTCCGTACGCAGTCATAAATTGTGTTCCGTTCAGGAGCGCTAGTCCCTCTTTCATTTTTAACTGAAGCGGTTCCCATCCCAAATCCGACATTGCCTGCTTGGCTGTAACTTCTTTCCCCTTGAAAACCACATTTCCCTCACCGATAAGCGGTAGGCACAAATGAGCCAAAGGAGCAAGATCGCCACTTGCACCGAGAGAACCCTGAGTATAAACCACTGGGAGCACATCATTATTAAAGTGGTTTACTAATCTAACAACAGTGTCTTTATGAACTCCACTGTTACCGTAAAGCATGTTTTCAACTTTGAGGCAAAGCATAGCCCGAACGATGTTGTTGGGAACACGTTTTCCTGTTCCGCAAGCATGAGAAAGGATTAGGTTCGATTGTAACTCCTCCAATCCATCATTATCAATTCGAATTTCGCTCAACGAACCGAACCCAGTATTCACACCGTAAATGGTTTCTCCTGTTCGATTCACTCTTTCTTGCAGAAAAAGAAAGGCTTTCTCAATTTTATCGAACGATTCCTGCGGTACAACTAGGTTGCCAGTTCCGAGCAGTTCTGACAATTCGGAAACGGTAAGTCTATTCTTGCGCATCGTTCTTTGCTTTCAAAATTTCGTGCAAAGGTCGGTCAGATAGTTTAGATTCAACCCAAGAAATAAGATCTAAGGTTGAAAGTGCGTTCCTCTCTCCTGGTTCATAATCAACAGCCAGCAGTTTCGCCTTCAACTTTTCAAAAATTTCCTTGTTGGTTCTTAGCAAATCGTTCTTCGAGAATTTCTTCATAAAAGCAAGCATAATCTCCTCGAATTCATAAAGCCCTTCTAGTTTACTCAGATACCTATAAGTAGATCGAGCCAAGTATTCTAAAAGCTCACTTCTGCCTAACTCAAACTGAAGTATCATGGTTAAGATTCTTGTGGATGCATTCAGGTCCTCAATCGAACGGATATCTCTATCATTTAAGATAAGATTTAACCAACGAAGAGACTGAGAGTAATCGCCAACTGAAAACAAAAAATAGGAGGCATTGAAGTATAAATGCAATACCACATATTTTCTATGATAGCGTTCTATTTCTTCGCGTTTTTCCGAGAGTTCGTCAATAAGCTTTATCCCCTCATTGCGCTGGCCAAGTCTTGTAACCAACGCCAATTTCCCTATTGAGGCTTGCAAGAAAATTCGGTCGCCAAGCTCATCTGAAAAGTGACTTTTCAACGATTTTTCTTCTATTGTTTCCAACTTGGAAATTAATTCTGAAACCTCACTCCACTTCTTAAGCTTCACACAAATAGGAATCAAATTATTTAACCCGACAAAATATCTTGTCACTAAGTCTCGATTAAACGCGGTTCCGAAATTTTCCTCCACCACCTCTAACAGTTTCTTCCTAAAGCGATAGGCCTCTTGCCAGTTTCCGTTAATCTTGTTGTATTGGGCATGGATGTTTAGGTAGCAACATTTTGATCTGAACGTTAAGGCGCGACTAGGGTCCTTTAACGCAAACTGATTGACAATCTGGTCATTAGTTTTATAGTCAGAGTTTCTCCTTTCAATCCCTATCTTATAATAATTATTGAAAATTTTAGATTGCAGATCAGCATATTCCCTCTCATTTTGAAGCGCTCCCAGCACTTCGTAATACTCATCGGAAATTAAATCAATATCGGACTCCTCTTTCCCTACATAGAATCCTTCTGCTAAAAACTTAGATTCCCAACCTAGAACATTAAGAATCACTAGAAAACTATCATTCTTAACTGCCATTTTCCGGACCTTTTTCAGCAATACATGAGACTGCTCAACTAATCCCTTCTCATATAGAAATTGTACGTCCTGTAGTAGTCCATATAACTGAAAATCGACCGTACGTTTTAAATGGTACAACCTCATAGCCTTTAAAATAGACTCGTAAAGATGGTTTTGAGTGACTGCGAGCTGATCTAAAAACTTTTCGCCTTGAAAGCTAGCGCGAAGTTCATGCTCATCAAAACCAGTGGCATTTGCATAGTAATCGAACAGCCTAGTTAGATTGCTATCTTTCTTTTGCAAAGTAGCTTGGAGCTTAAAATATCGTTTCTCGTTCAGCTCAAGCGATTGAACCAATTCATGCAACCTATTTCCCTTTGACATGCTGAATAAACCTTATAAGGTGAGGTCGTTCCAAAACCATCTACTTCACGTCTGAAAATTAAAAAATCGTTTTGATTAGTACTATTTGGCCTTTGCCCTGTTGGATGAAATACTAATTTTGTTGAGTGCCAAGTTTAAAAAGCTTGTCAAACACACCACAATTTAAAGATTACATAGATGAAAACCATTTACTCCATTTCGTTCTACGCACTTACTGCCGTTTTGGTTTTAGGTATTTCTGGTTATTCCTTCGCCCAAAATGTTGGAATATCCTCTAATGGTACATTCAACCCGTATGACAATGCTCTACTTGATATAGATGGCGCAGGTGGTTCAGGTGGTTTGCTACCTCCTAGATTGACTGCGGCAGAGCAAACAACTCTTACAACTGCTATAAATGCTGGGACAGCAAGTGCCGCTGAAGGAATGTTGATTTACAGCAAAACAAATGACCGCTATGAAATGTGGGTCAATGATGGCGGTTGGGGATGGAAAAAGATTATGACTGAATCTGATTTGGGAAATGGTTTTATTACGAACACGAATGTTACCCCTGGACAACAGGTTACTGCAGATTTTGATATTGACGGGTCTGGTCAGATTGGAACTTCTTTGGAAGTTGGTAGTGACTTAAAGGTAGAAAACGGGATTGTTGTAGGGGACATCCTTACGGCAACTCCAGGTAACGGCAATATTCTCATGGCTGTTGATGACTCTTGGATAGGAAGAGGTTCAGGACTGGATGATCCTAGAATCATATTCGATAAATCACCTACGTCACCATTTACTGATGAAAACATTAAAATCTACCCAAACGATCTACTCTACGTTGAGCTAAGGGATGATGCTGATGGGACAAGTTCCGACCAAATCGGTCTAACGATAAAGCATAGCGTAGCTGCACGTGGCCCGGGGATAAAGCTCTCTGGAACCCGAAACATTGCCGGCAACAAAGTAGGCTTCTTGGAATTTGAAAATTATGACGCAAGTGTTTCGACTACTGAAATTCTCGGACTAATTGCAATAGAAAACCAAACTGATGACAACCTAAATGGATCATTTCATATTGACTTGCGTTCAGCGGGTGTTCAGCAAGAGCGGTTGGTAATGGATGCCTCAGGAAATCTGAATATTGATGGAAAATTCAATTCTCAAGGTATTCAGGAAACTTCTGACGCTCGATTTAAGAAAAACATCAATTCTATTTCAAATGCACTCTCAACTGTTATGAATTTAGAAGGTGTGACTTACAACTGGAGAACAGAAGAGTTTCCAGAAAGGTCTTTTGGTGAGCGAATGGAGTATGGTGTAATTGCGCAACAGGTTGAAAAATTTGTTCCTGAATTAGTAAGTACGGATAAGGATGGATACAAAGCAGTGCAGTATAGCCATATGGTTCCGCTTCTGCTTGAAGCCATTAAAGAACAGCAAGAGATTATCAACTCTCAGAGCCAAGAAATTGGCGTGTTGAAAGCAAGTGTCGAAGCTATTTCCGACTATATTAAAACAGCTGAGAAGTAAGTAATTCTCTCTCAAAAAAATTCCAAGGGTTGTTCAGAAATGAGCAACCCTTTTTTATGCAGCATTGTTTAGCCAAAACCACCGTGCAGCTAGAATAGATTATAACTCAATCATTCCGGTTTCTGCCAGAACGATGGTTGGGATGCCATGTGTAACGCCCTGAATTCGTTTAATCATTTTTGGCCCAAAACTGTTTGCTAAAATGACCGAATCGGAGCGCAACTCTTCAAGAATATTACTACTATTCCAATTAGATTTATCAAGAAAGACGTAGTCCAGTTTCTTTGAACCACCAGATACAACAACACCATTACCAGGTTTTTTCAAATCAAGAATTACAAAGCTGTTTCCATTCCACTCCAACCTCCTATTGACCAAAGAATCATTTAACTCAACAAACGTTTCTGTTTCTATGCCTCTGTTCCACCAGTGATGTCGGACGTGGAATAGCATGGCCTGCTCATTATTCCAAAGCTTTTTTGAGGCAATGAACTTCAGATTCGCTCCATTCACTAACGCAATTGCAGTTTCGCCTTTCACATTATAAACCACAGCAAACTCTTGATTTTTTTGATTGCCAACCTCTGCAATCTGTAATATCATGAAGACAATCGATAATGCCAGCCCCACATAAACGGCAAATCGCTGCTGATAAATGATAAAAACTAGAACCAATATAATCAGCGCATAAATCATCAATGCTTCCAGCGTGGAAATATCAATACCAGAAAGAACCGAGTATGGTATTTGTTCAATCCAAAGTACAACCTGATTAAGTGTAGCAATAACGGTGTTTAAGAGAAAGCCAAAAAACAGAAGAGTGGGTTTCCAAATAGTTGCAATGAAAAGTGAAAACCCCAGATAAAGAATCATCGCGGCAGCTGGTATTACCAGAAGATTGGAAATTAAAAACAGATTTGGAAACTGATGAAAATAGAGTAAGCCTAATGGAAATGTTGCGATTTGAGCTGCAATGGAAACACACGTGATTGACCAAATCCAATCAGCCAGACGGTTATTGAAAGCCTTCAACTGGAAAAGACGGGGTTGTATTACCACTATGCCGATTACGGCCAAATAAGAAAGCTGGAAGCCAACCTGCATAACAATCATTGGTTCGTACAGGATGAGGCAAAAGGCTGAGGCTGCGAGTGTGTTGAAAATATTTGTGTTTCTATCAATTGCTTTCCCAACTGCAACGAACGAAAACATGGTGGCGGCCCGAAAAACTGAAGCTGACAATCCTGTTAAGCCTGCATAACCAAAAAGCAAGAAGACGAGAATAACCGTCTTGAGTATTCGCAATGATTTCCTCTTATCCATGAATTTCAGGAGCGTACTGAGAATCACATATACAATTCCAACGTGCAACCCAGAAACAGCCAAAACATGTGTTGCACCAGCTCCAGCGTAAGCGCTCATCAGTTCCTTGTCCAACTCGGTTCTGTAGCCTAATACCAGTGCTGATGCTACCGACAGCTCATTTCCTTCCAAACCAGCTTGCTCAAACTTGGAGATAAGATTGGAACGTAAGGAAAGGAACCAACCCGTAATTCCGGGTTTTCCACTCGAAACGCTTTGCCAATTTGTTGATTTGACGTAACCCCGAAAAATAATACCATGGAAACGCAAGTAGCGAGAATAGTTGAATTCGTTAGGATTCCCCATTCCTTCCACTTTCTGAAGTTTGGTCCGAATCAAGATTTCCTGACCGTACTTCAACTTTTTTGAGGCAGAATCCTTTTCGAAGTATAAGAGCACTTTTCCATTGCCTTGCCAATCAGTTGTTGCTACATCGGCAACAATCTTAACTGACTTTTCTTTTACCTGAGGCTGATCTGCAACTACAGCTATATACGATTGTGAGAATTTAGAAGTCCTAAACTGATTCAGAGACTCGGGATAAATGTAGTTGGAGACAGAAACTGTGAGTAATGCCCCAAGAGCATACAGTAGTGGTACTAGCAGCAGTCCAAACATGAAAGGCCTACGCCCAAAATTCACTAGCGATAATGCAGCAAGGCAAATCACCGAGCAGGCAACCAAGCCATAAACCACAAATTCAACAAATGCTACCTCAACTTCTTCAAGCAAGAATGCCCATGAAATCACTCCAATAACAAATGGAACAACAAGCCGAAGCATCGGAAATGAATTCCAAATTCTCATGAGTACTAATCAATTCTTTGTTATAAATTTAGCAATTTATTCAATTGAAGTTGCTTAAAGTCCTCCTGCGAAAATGAATTCATTTTTTTGGAGAACGAGGCAATTTTGAGAAGCATAGCCAAAACTACGGTTGGAAAAAAACAACGGCCTGTGCTGAGCCTGTGGAAGTAAAGTAATCCGAAAAAAAATCATTTTTTAACTCGCTGAAGGGACTTTAAACAACTTCATTAACAACCCAATGCTGAAAACTGTGATTTTCAATCATTTAACTGCGCTAATCTCGACCGTAAATTGCGGTTGATGCAATTCCCATTGGCAAACAACGAACTCAAAGCACTTATTCGGCTTCTTGACGACCCCGATACCGGAGTTTTTAAAAATGTGAGCAGTAAATTAGTGTCGTACGGAAAAAATGTAATTCCACATTTGGAAACCGAATGGGAAATGAATGCGCAAAATGCCATTCAAACGCGCATCGAGGAGATTATCCATCAAATAGAATTCGACACCTGCCGAAAGGCTCTTTCAGTTTGGAAAACCAACGGAGCTCAAGATGTTTTTGAAGGAGCAATTATTGCTTCCATGTTCAAATACCCAGATCAGCCAATTGATTTGATGAACTCAAAACTAGAGCGCTTGCGTAAAGATGTTTGGCTAGAATTAAACAACAATTTAACATCATTGGAAAAGGTTCGTGTCATCAACCACATTCTTTATGATGTACACCATTTCGGCCCTTACCTGAAACATCAATCAACCGATCAGTGTTGGTTCCTCGCAAACGTATTTGAGCAACTGAAAGGAAGTCCTACTACAATGGCCATTCTTTATAAAGCAATTGCAGATAAATTAGAGCTCCCTATTGTTGGCATTAACCTGCCCAACCATTTTATTTTGGGTTATCGGGATGTATTCAACCACACGGAAAAGGATCTTCTCTTTTATATAAACCCTTTCAGTAAAGGTGCCGTTTTCGGCAAAGGAGAGTTGGAGCGATATATTGAAAAAATGGATGCTCAGGTAAATATTGACGACCTCAAACCAATTTCAAACGTTCAGATTATCAGACGTTTACTAACCGATTTAAAAGCGTGTTACAGTAAACTGGGTAAGTACAGGAAACTGGATGAGGTCGATCAATTGCTAGGCGTTCTCTGATATCGCAATATCTTAAGTAATATTCCGTAAGCAACGGATGCATTGAAATGAAGAACAAGGAGATTTTCAAGAACTGGTGTGAGGCTCACCCCGAAATTCCGCTGTTCCTTCAATACGACTGGATGGAAATTGTGGCAAAACCCGAACAATGGGATGTGGCAATTGTAGAATCTGGAAATGAAGTTCCGGCATTCATGCCTTACTTTAAAAAACGAAAACTTCAATTTGACATAATCACCGTTCCGCCCCTCACTCCTTACATGGGGCCATGGATGCATTATCCCGAAGGACAAAAGGAGGCAAAGAGGCTTTCTTTTGAGAAGAAAATGATGGAGCAGTTGATATATCAGCTTCCCAAAACAGACAAATTCATTCAGTATTTCCATCCAGAAATAACCAATTGGTTGCCATTTTTCTGGAGCGGTTTTGAGCAATCGACCCGATACACATACATCTTAGATGATTTAACCGATTCGGACAAACTCTTCTCAGATCTTCAGGGTAACATCCGCAGAGAAATTGCAAAGGCGCAGAAATCCTTGACAATTTCGGAATGTGACGAAATACAAACTTTGCATAAATTGAAGTTGAGAGATTTCAAACTGAAAGGCCAGGAAATCAATTATTCAGCAGCATATTTTGAGCGGGTTTACGAAAAACTCAAAACAAAGGAATCGTGTAAAGCATGGATAGCGGCAGATTCTGATGGGAATCCGATTGCCTCTCTCCTACTCGTTTGGGATGATGATTCGGCTTACTATCTGGCGGGAGCGGTTGACCCAGACAACAAGAATACTGGAGCCATGAGCTTACTGATGTGGACCGCTATCTTATTCTCTTCTAGCGTAACCAATGCTTTCAACTTTGAAGGAAGTATGATAGAGCCCGTAGAGCGTTTCTTTCGTTCTTTTGGCGCAAAACAAACGCCATATTTTGAGATTCGGAAAACGGATTCCAAATTGTTGAAAATCCTGTAAGATTGAACCGATGTAGAGACGCGATGCATCGCGTCTCTACACGGAATCATTTCGCGTAAGCTACTGCTCGCTTCTCGCGAATAACAGTTACTCTCACCTGTCCAGGATAAGTCATCTCATCTTGGATTTTCATAGAAATATCCAATGCCAATTGGTCCGATTCTGCATCCGTCACCTTTTCGCTTTCCACAATTACACGCAACTCACGACCAGCCTGAATTGCGTATGTCTTTGTCACACCAGGGTAGGACAATGCAACAGCTTCGAGTTCATTGATACGCTTGATGTAGCTTTCAACAATCTCTCGTCTTGCACCCGGTCTGGCGCCAGAAATAGCATCGCAAACCTGAATAATCGGAGAAATCATTGTGGTCATTTCAATCTCATCGTGGTGAGCACCAATGGCGTTGCAGATGTCTGGCTTCTCACCGTACTTCTCTGCCAACTTCATGCCCAAGATTGCGTGTGGCAATTCTGGCTCTTCATCAGGTACTTTACCAATATCATGAAGAAGTCCTGCCCTCTTGGCTTTCTTAGGGTCTAATCCTAATTCTGCTGCCATGATAGAACACATATTAGCTACCTCACGAGAGTGCTGTAGCAAGTTCTGTCCGTATGAAGAACGATACTTCATTCTACCAACCATTCTAGTCAATTCTGGGTGCAAACCATGTATTCCAAGATCGATGGCAGTACGCTTTCCAATTTCAACGATTTCCTCCTCCAACCTTTTCTTGGTCTTACCTACAACTTCTTCAATCCGTGCCGGATGAATTCTGCCATCCGTAACCAATTGGTGCAAGGCCAATCGTGCAGTCTCACGCTTTACAGGATCAAATCCTGAAAGAATAATGGCTTCCGGTGTATCATCTACAATGATTTCAATTCCAGTTGCAGCTTCAAGCGCACGAATGTTTCTTCCTTCTCGGCCAATGATGCGGCCTTTCACTTCATCACCTTCAATTCTAAAAATGGAAACCGCGTTTTCAATTGTGTGCTCAGTTGCAACACGCTGAATGGTCTGAATCACAATTTTCTTAGCTTCCTTATCTGCTTGAAGTTTTGCTTCCTCAACCGTTTCGTTGATAGCCGCCATTGCTGCTGTTTTAGCTTCGGATGTTAACGCCTCAACCAATTGAGCCTTCGCATCTTCAGCTTTCATGCCAGCAACTTTCTCCAATTGCTCAACCTGCTTTTGACGGTTGGCCTCAACCTCTTCCAGCTTCTTGTTAAAGATTTCAACCTGGCCATCAAGCTTCTCTTGCTTGCGCTTGGCTTCGTCCATCTCGCGTCTTGCACCTTCACGGTCACGCTTCACATCTTCAAACTTCTTATTCAAAGAACCTTCTTTCTGCTTCACACGGTTTTCAGATTCAACCAATTTCTGGTTGCGAGACTGAACCTCTCTATCATGCTTCGATTTCAGTTCCTGAAACTTCTCTTTTGCTTGAAGAATCCGCTTCTCACGAATTACTTCTGCCTTTGCCTTGGCTTCCTCCACAATAACATTAGCCTGACCTTTCACAACATTCTTGTTGTAAACCAGCATTCCAACGCCACCCAGAACAATTCCTAGCACAGCCGCTACCACTCCTATTATTATCATCTTTCTACTTCATTTTGGTTAGTTCCCGATAAACTTAAATGCTGTTTTACAATTAATATTGAGCCAACATTTTCAGCTTCTCGGTATTAAAAAACGTTCCCGAAATAATCGGGATTAGTTCAACTTACAGGTTTGAGGTCGTCTTTCAGACTTCTCAAACCTGAGTTTCACTAAAAAAAAACCCGCATAAATCTGGCTAAATTAAACTCCATTTAGACATTTATGGGAGTGCCGAACGCATCAGAGTTCCACTGCTCCAATTACTCGGAGTCCCGAAATAAATTCGGGATGAGGCCTTTCTTTAACATTCTAAGCGTTATCCCAATATTATAAGTACTGAGTTTAACAAACGATCGATCTATGCGGGAAATCGTTGTAGCGCCTATCAGCGCTACGTATATCTATTTAAAAGAACGAACTACTAAAAAATCAAGTGTTAGCATCAAGCGCATGCTCAATCGCCTTTAGCTTACTCAACATATCCTGTTCAACACTACCAGCCTTCTCCTCGCCTTCACTCGCCTCCGTGGCAAATTGCAACACACACATGCTCAATAAATCCCTAATATCTGTAACGGCATACTTATCCTCGTACATCTTCAACCTCTCCCGTATCTGCCGTTCAGCCTTTCTTATGGTTTCTTCTTCCTGCGGTGAACTCACCGTCATTGGGTAACTCTTCCCTGCTATTCTTACTGTTATCGCCTGAGTCCCCATTCAAAAAGAATGTTCCTTAATTATTAAGAAGTGCTATACACTTGTCAACCTCCCGCACCAATTCATTCAACCTCTTTCCCTGCTCCTTGCGGTCATCATCATCTTCCGTGACCGCCTTTGCAATTTTAACAACTTTATTCTGTTCCTCCAGTTTACTTAACACATTTTTTTGGTCAGTTATCAGCTGCTCCAATTCTACATTCTTAGCCCTCAAATCAGCATTTTCTACTGCTAAGCCAGAATGCGCCACGGCAAGTTTTTCAACTCTACCTGCCAAGCCCTTTACATATGTGTCCAAGTTTTCCATCGAAAATCGAATATACAAACATACCAATTTGAAGAAGCACGAAATAAAGAAGCACGAAATAGTGAAATCCGAAATTCTAAAAGTTTAAACCCGAAACGTTTCGTTCTCAATCCTTACACCTTTCTACTTTTTCCTTTTCACTTTCTACTTTTTCAGGGCGCGTCCCTCCTCACCGCACAAACCCGCCCACAATCGGGTCGGGTCGTCCGCTATATCTTTTTTTCTTGCCGTTGCCTGAGCCATGTCGAAGGCTAAGACAGAAGAAAAAAAGGATGCCGCTTCCACCCCTCGCGCACGCCACCTGCAAATATTTGTTGCACTCGCAAGTACCACATTCCCTTGCTGCTCTCGCGAGCGTCCTCGCTCGTGAGCCCCAAAGTCACGCGCGAAGACGCTCGCGAAAGCGGATAGTAGAAAGAGTCGTCAACTTTTAGAAAGTTGACGACTCTCCGCATTTCCTGTTTCTTTTTTCATATTTCATTTCACATTTCCATTCTAATTAACGATCGTGAATAAGTTTTACATCCACGCGCAACGCTAAATACTACCTTTGAAATCCGCAGTAAAAGCATGGACAATTACATCGTTTCAGCACGAAAGTACCGCCCCGTAACGTTTGAAGACGTTGTGGGACAAACGTCCATTACCTCTACTTTGCAAAAAGCCATTAAGAACAATCATCTGGCGCAAGCTCTTTTGTTTTGCGGGCCGCGCGGGGTCGGGAAAACCACCTGTGCGCGAATTCTTGCAAAAGCCATCAATCAAGATACGTTTGAAGGTGAACTGGACCCGGATGAGGACTTCTCGTTCAATATCTTTGAACTGGATGCGGCATCCAATAACTCGGTTGATGATATCAGAAACCTGATCGATCAGGTTCGGTTCTCTCCACAGCAAGGAAAGTTCAAGGTCTATATCATTGATGAGGTGCACATGCTGAGCCAGGCTGCATTCAACGCCTTTCTAAAAACGTTGGAAGAGCCGCCAGCTCATGCCATTTTCATCTTGGCAACTACAGAAAAGCACAAGATTATTCCAACCATTCTTTCGCGCTGCCAAATCTTCGATTTCAGAAGAATTCAGGTAAGCGATATGGTTTCGCACTTGAAGAACATTGCAGAGAAGGAAGGCGTAACTGCCGAAGAAGAAGCACTTCATGTTGTGGCTGAAAAAGCAGATGGTGCGCTGCGTGATGCACTTTCCATCTTTGACAGACTAGTTACGTTCTGCGGAAACAACGTTACTTATAAGGATGCCATTGAGAACCTCAACATCCTCGATTACGATTATTATTTCCGTGCAACAGATTTGATTCTTGAAGGAGACATGGCAGGCTCCATGCTTCTTTTTAACGAAGTGTTGGATTTTGGTTTCAATGGACATGAATTCATCAACGGACTAGCATCTCATTTCCGCAACCTGCTCATGTGCAAGGATGCATCAACGGTTCAATTATTGGAGGTATCTGAAAAGATTCAGCAAAAATATTTAGAGCAGACACCAAAATGTTCTCCGCTCAATCTTCTCAAAGGCTTGCGCGCCATGAACGATTGTGATGTTCAGTACAAAGCGAGCAAGAACCAACGGCTCACAGTAGAGTTAGCCATCATGAAAATGTGCGCCATGCACAAAGCGCCAGACGGTACTGCACCAGCAGTGCCTCAAAAAAAAAAGCCCTTAGCTAAGGTAGCACCTCCTGTTCCTGTACAACCTCAAAGTGCCGAGCAAGTTCCAACACCTGCTACTGAAGTCGTTACTGAAAAACCTGTTCAGGAAGAAGTTACTTTAGAAGCAACGCCAACACCTGAGCCTACCCCAGCACCCATTGCAGTTTCTGAAACGCCAGTCGCTCAAAACGATCAAGCGACTGTTAACGAACCAGAAACTCCTTCGGCAACCAAGACAATCCCATTAAAAACAGGAAGACGATTTGGTCGTGGACAACGGGTAAAAATCAGCGAAGCTCATCTTGCCGTGGAAGAAGAGGAAGTTGACCTCGAAAATCTACCGAAAGATGTGTTTAGCGAAGAGCACCTTCAGAAAATTTGGAATGATAGAGTGAGTCTTCTCTTCAAGGAGAAACCTGGTATTCTCAGCTCATTGACGAAGCATCAAATTGTTCTTAAAGAAGAGCACACAATTGAATTAAAACTTGATGGCCAGCATCAACTCGAGCAGTTGCAAGAAAGCAGAGGGGTTCTAATTGAAGCCATTCGCAAGGACCTTAACAATTTCTCTGTACGACTTGAAACTCCAGTTGAGGAAGTTACCGTAGCAAAAAAGGCATATACCCCGAAAGAAATTTACCAAACCATGGTAAAGGAAAATCCTAATCTGCAAGCGTTGCGAGATGCGTTAGACCTCGATTTGGATTACTGATTTCCGTCAACTTTCCGAACATCATTCGTCTTAAATTGTCCATCTATAATGGGGCGACATTCACCGTTATGATATATGTATAAATTTGCGCTCGTTGAAAAAGAAACAGAATTATGTCAGGAAATAAGATTACAGTAAATAATGGAATTCTAAATGTTCCAAACAACCCAATCATTCCTTTTATTGAAGGAGACGGAATTGGACCAGATATTTGGGCTGCCGCTAGTAACGTTTTACAGGCCGCTGTTCAAAAAGCGTATAACGGAGAACGAAAACTCGTTTGGAAAGAGGTTCTTGCTGGAGAAAAGGCATTTAACGAAACTGGCGAATGGTTGCCCGAAGCCACATTGGATGCTATTCGTAAATATTTGATTGCTATAAAAGGCCCATTGACTACACCAATTGGTGGTGGAATCCGTTCTTTGAACGTTGCCCTGAGACAACAATTAGATCTTTACACATGTATTCGTCCTGTGCGCTGGTTTGAAGGTGTTCCTTCTCCAATGCGTCATCCAGAATATGTTGATATGGTAATCTTCCGTGAGAACACGGAGGATATTTACGCAGGAATTGAGTGGGAAGCTGGAACCGATGAGGTAAAGAAAGTGATTGACTTTATTCAAAACGAAATGGGTGTGAAATCTATTCGTTTCCCAGAAAGCTCGTCAATCGGCATCAAACCAATTTCAGTTGAGGGAACAGAACGATTAGTTCGCGCATCCATCGAATACTGCATAAAGCATAACAAGCCAAGCTTGACGTTGGTACACAAAGGCAACATTATGAAATTTACCGAAGGTGGGTTTAAGAAATGGGGTTATGCCTTGGCCGAAAGAGAATTTGGAGATAAGGTTTTTACTTGGGCGCAGTATGATCGAATTGTTTCCGAAACGGGTGCAGAAGCCGCAAATAAGGCACAAGATGAAGCGGTTGCCGCTGGCAAAATTATTGTAAAAGAAAGTATTGCTGACGCATTCTTGCAGCAGATTCAGTTAAGACCAAAAGAGTATGACGTAATTGCCACTATGAATTTGAATGGTGATTATGTTTCTGATGCGCTTGCTGCTTCCGTAGGCGGAATTGGTATTGCACCGGGGGCAAACATCAACTATGTAACTGGCCATGCTATTTTTGAAGCTACGCACGGTACTGCACCAAAATATGCGGGATTAGACAAGGTAAACCCGAGCTCAGTTATCCTTTCTGGATGCATGATGCTTGAGCACCTTGGCTGGGTTGAGGCATCACAACTGATTTACAAAGGCATTGAAAATTCAATTGCTAAGAAACGTGTAACATATGATTTCGAAAGACAGATGGAAGGCGCAACGCTTCTAAGTTGCTCAGGTTTTGGTGATGAGATTATTGCCAATATGTAAGGCTGATTCAATCGCTTTTCAAAGCCGTCAACTTGCCGAAAGTTGACGGCTTTTTTTATTGCTGACAGAACGATACGATTACCCATCGTATCTTTACGCTATGAAAGTAACAGCCCTTATTCCGAACGGTCTTGTATCAGAGGTAAAAGAACTGACAAACGGTAAGAACATTACCGATGCACTTGTTAAAGCACTGAGTGAGTGGGTAAGTATTCAGAAAATTAGAAAGCTGAACCAGACTGTAGCGGATAATCCATTGAAATTTGATGATGACTCGGATGCAGAAACGTTGCGGGAGCTAAACAGAAAATGATTGTTGCGGACACCTGTATCTGGATTGATTTCTTAAAAAAGAAAGAGCCTGTTTTTAGCCAATTTAAGCAGCTTTTAGAGGACGGAAAAATAATGGCCTTTGAGCCAATCTTTGCTGAACTTTTGCAGGGTGCTCGAAACAAAAGAGAAAGAGAAATCATAATCGGATATTGGGAAAACCTCCCAAAAGTGGAAATGAACGACCTATGGATTCGTGCTGGAATAGAATCCTCTAAAAATTATTGGACAACCCACGGATTCGGATTGATTGATGCGGCCATTATCACGCATTGCCGAAATGCGAAGGCCAGTATTTGGACGGTGGATAAGAAATTGCTCGCGATTACCGAAGCACGAGAACGCTTCAGTTAAAAACGCTCTACCAAAGATTTCTTCTTGCTGGTTGTTCTTCAATTGGTATGATTCTAGTGGGAAGCTGAACGGTGAAACACTTACGCAGTCGATGGCAGACTCTTATACACGAGCGGTGGGCTATCTACTGTGAACCTTTAACAGCCTCATACTTGACCATGGTTTCTGAATTCCATTAAAATCGCAGCAGAACCTCAATGAGGTCAAAATGACCAAAAACAGCTATTTTACGTTGTTAAAATATCGCTATATTTACATAAACCACTAATTAAGAACCCTTAATTAATCGAAACATGAGAAAACAAACCCTTAAAACCATTAGTCATGAAAACTTCATTCGCAGCCCAAACACGAGAGAACGGCCAGCATAAGTTAGGTCCGATTACTCCGAAGAACAATCAACAATCACGATTTCGCGACCTTATCAGATATTTTGCGCCACGCATTTTCTTCTCCTTTCTATTTTTCGTTTTAAGTGTAGTTCTTACACAGGCGCAAGAAGATAACCTCAACACCAATTCTAGAATAATTCTACGCCAAGCAATGTTAGACATTGACCGTTTGAAATATGACAAGGCCATTACCAAACTCTTACAATTGAGATGGCAACATAAGGAGAACGCCAATATCAATTACTTACTTGGCTCTAGTTATTTGTATTCCTCCAGCAGCATGAAATCAGTGGAACAGGCGGCCTTTTATCTATCTCAAGCATCGAAAAAAATTAGTCCTGATTATCAAACTTGGGATTTAAGCGAATCGTCTGCCCCATCAGAAGTACTTTACCATTTAGGAAAGGCTCAAGAAAAGTTGGGGAATTACAGTCAAGCAGCCGAAGCATTTGAAGATTTTTTAGTGATACTATCGGAAGATGAGAACATACAGCGGAGCAAAATGTACCGAGTTATTGAAAAGACTGCGCTCGAATTTCAACTTGCTGTTGATAAAGAAATAAATCAATCGGCCGAAAAAACAAACCTAGCACAAAGCGAGTAGTTAAAACCTGCTATTCAAGACAGGCTAAAACCCAAATTCACCTTACTCCTTTTATAGGGAAAAAAATCGGCTACCTGCCCTTGTTTATGAAGCTCCTGCATTTCGCGCCAAAATTTGGCCGTAAACAAATCAGCATGGTGCTCCATAAAAGCATTCTTTAATGGGCCTCGAGGCACCATAAACGCGGCAAACTCCTCGGGAAACACATCATTTTCCTCTGCTGTATACCATGCTTCACCAGAATACTCCTGCTCTGGATTCCGAGGTGGGGGAATCGTCCTGAAATTGACCTGATCGAGAAAACACAACTCGTCATAGTCATAGAAAACGACTCTACCGTGTCTTGTTACTCCGAAATTTTTCAGAAGCAAGTCACCAGGAAAAATATTTGCAGCCGCTAGTTCTCTAACTGCATTTCCATAATCAATCACCACTTCCTTTCCCTTTTCCTCATCTACCATCTCTAAGTAAAGATTGAGTGGGATAAGTTTGCGCTCGGTAAACAAATGCTTAATCACTACTTTGTCTCCTTCTACATAACATGTTTCGGAACATTCTACCAGCAACTCATGCAGGGTTTCTTCCGATATTCTGGCCTTTTCAAATTCTAGATATTCATATTCCATGGCATCCGCCAAACGCCCAACCCTATCGTGCATAAAAACCAATCTGTAGCAATCAATTACATGCTGGCGCCCAAAGTTTTTGGTCGGACCAAAACGATCACGTATCAATTTAAAAACCACATTGAATCCTGGGAGAGTAAAAACAACCATCACCATTCCTTTTACACCCGGTGCAGGTACATATCTGTCGTCAGACACATGCAAATGACGATACAACTCTTTTAGAAAAACCGTTTTGGAGTGTCGGTTATACCCAATACTGGCGTATAGCTCCGACATGTTCTTGTGCCTCATCAACGGCCGCAAGAAATGAATCAAATCCACCGGACTTTCCGAATCAACTAAAAAGTAACTCCTTGTAAAACTGAACACGATAGAAATTTCGTTCTTCTGAAATAGTACACCATCGATTTTCACGCCATCATCAAAGTGAACCAACGGCAATACAATCGGAATCTGAATATTTCCTTTCGTAATTTTTCCTACGAGATAAGCACCTTTATTCCGATAGAAAACGGAACGAATCATATCCATCTGATCCACTTCCTCCATTCTTCCAAATCGCTCTACAACCTGGTTTCGAATGGCAGTGGCAATACGCTCAATATCACCTTCCAAATCGCTGAAATGAAAGTGAAATTCATAAGACTGAATAATCCGAGACCAAATCGTTTCTAGGTTGTCAGAACCTAGGTAAAACCGTTTGTAGATTGGTTCTTTGGGATTGGTCTGCAACACCTTTCTTTGAAAATCGATAAACTCAATTTCTTCATCAATACCCTCATTGATAAAAAGTTTCCGCAGCACGGAATTAAAGAAGCTTTCTACTATTGGCCCATCCCGTCTTTTGGCAACCAATTCGGCAAACTTTAACTTCAGAATTCGCCAAGTGGCATGGTCTTGAAAATTGCTTTGCAAAATCTCTTGAATGCTTTCTTCAGCCCTCGAAACATAATGTTTATAGAGATCTAGCCTGGTAGAAGCAAGTTGTTGCCCTTCACTCCAATCTCGATTGGCAAAAATATCGCTCGCCTTTCGTGTTAACGACTTAAATTCTGCATGAAATTTATCAAAATCATCTCGAATAAGCTCTGCAGCCCGCTGTATGGAAAGGTCGTTTTTAGTCAACGCGTGTAATGAATATTAACACTGGTAATACTGTCCGAATTTACAACCGTATTTATCAATTGCCCATTAGCCGAAATTTCTTGCAACATATTTCTAGATGCGCCAATTATTGTGCGTTTATCAACATCAAAACTTAAATCCTGAAATAGGGTTCCCGGCCTGACCAAATTCAAGTAATTAGGAGAATATGTATAGACGTAAAGCCCATTATCGTGCGCAATGGCAAACATTTGTCCATCCATCTTTGTAGCCTTTTGCAACCTTCCTTCTGGAAGTTGGCGTGGCTGCCAATACGCATTATCGCCTATGTCATAATGCAGCACTTTGGCCGTTCCAGCATCGTTACCAAACAATAACACTTCATCTGTTCTAAGTTGGCAGATAGAAACGATGTCCATCGGTAAATCAATCTGCCACAGTAATGCAAGAGTTTGAGCGCTGTAAACGAAAATGAAGTAATCATTGTCGCCTACCAACTCCATTTCAACCAGAAGATAATCTTCATCAGCATAAAGCGTGTGCGGTCTAAAATTACCCGTTGGTCTGTTCAGTATCAATGCGCCTTGAAGGTTGTAGGCTCTAACCTCGCGGTCATAAATTGAAGTAAAAACGGTATTACCGAAACAATACAAATCCGAGTATCTCTCTGTTTGCGCAACAGAAAACACCACGTTTGACCAAGCAAGCGATGCTGACTCAAGACTATAACTCTCAATTCCAATTGAAAATTTCCCAATCACATTCAATCGGTTGTTTAGCGAATTCACGCAAAGCTTGCTAACATCCTGATTTAATTGAAGCCATAACGATGAGCTTTGAAAAAGTGAATCAACACGCCAAACTTCTCCCATTTCCAAACCAGTTGTTGCGCCAAAATAAACAGCCCGTCTTTTCTTTGGCAAGCCGATGATTTTAATCTTTTGGTACTCACGTTGCTCGTTAGTACCATCGCTTGCTGTTATCAGCACGTAATAATCACCTGTTTCTGTCAGCTTATTACCAATAACCAACTGTGCGATACCTTGATTGGAATTTGAACCGAATGTTATTGGTGTTGAACTGCTAATTGCAATAAAGTTGAGGTCTACAATTTTGGCATCAACATAAATAAGCTGCCTATCATCAAATACTGTAACGTCAATAAAAACCGTATCAAACACCACATAGGTTGATGTTGCTAAGGGTTGATGAATTACAACGGTTGGAGAAACGGAATCCTTCTCTTTACACGAACCCAAACATAAGAAGGAAACAGCAGCGCACAAAAAAACACATACACGTGAAACAACTTCCATTATGCAAAGTTATCCACTCTATTTCAACAAAGGGGTTGTAATAAATTGATGATTGACAAACCGCAGTAAAAACGTTAATTTGTTGATAGGAAGATGAGTGATAATTGGTTGCCAAAAAATGTAGTTAGCGATGAGGGTAACACCCCATCTCAAAGTGGACGAAAGAAGAAGAAGATTCGTATAAAATATCGTGAACGAGTTCGGATTACGCAACGCCCGAAAGGAAATAAGGTAACGCGGTACTTGGCAAAGAATAAAAAGATTGTAGTATCATACATCATCCTGATTTCGCTCTTATCTACTACTCTTTTCATGCTTGGAAAGTTAGCTGTGAATAGAGTGGAAATAAATAAGTTGGAAAAAGATTTAAACAGTTATACCCCAAAATAACATGTCGCAAGAAGTAAAACCTAGAAGAAACAAGCCTTTAACCTACACGCAGCCTAAACAAGGGTTAGAACATGGAAAGGTGCCACCGAATGCTATAGATTTGGAGGAAGCAGTTCTTGGTGCACTAATGTTAGAAAGCGATGCCCTTAATGATGTGGTTGAAATTCTTCGACCAGAAAGTTTTTACCGAATAGAGCATCAGAAAATATATGAGGCAATTATTGCCCTGTTCGGTGAGAATCAGCCGGTTGACATCCTAACTGTTACAAGTTGGTTGAAGAAAGAAGGTCAGTTGGATTTGGTGGGCGGACCGTATTTCGTGAGTCAACTGACAGATAGAGTCGCATCATCTGCAAATGCCGAATTCCATGCAAGGATTATTGCTCAGAAATTTATTCAGCGAGAATTAATCCGTGTCTCAGGCGACATCTACCACGAAGCGTTTGAGGACACAACTGATGTTCTAGACTTATTAGACAAAGCTGAAGGAAATCTGTTTGCAGTTGCTGAGGGAAACCTTAGAAAAAGCTACGATTCTATGAGTATTCTTGTAAAAAAAGCACTGGAGCAAGTTGAAGAAGCAGCAAGTAAGGATGGTGGAATAACTGGTGTTCCAACTGGATTTACCGAGTTAGATAAGATGACCAACGGTTGGCAACCTGCAGACTTGCTGATTATTGCGGCCAGACCTGCAATGGGTAAAACAGCCTTGGTATTGTCTATGGCAAGAAATATTGCTGTTGATTTTAAGCGCCCGATTGCATTTTTTTCTTTGGAGATGGCTTCTGTTCAATTAGTTAACCGCCTCATCTCTAGTGAATCTGGCATACCTGGAGAAAAGCTTAAAAAAGGGCAGTTAGACAAACGGGATTGGGAACACATGCACGCTTCGTTAAAACAACTTGGCGAAGCGCCATTATTTATAGATGATACCGCTGCCCTATCTGTTTTTGAACTGAGAGCAAAATGTAGAAGACTAAAAGCGCAACACAATATTCAAATGATTGTCATCGATTATCTACAATTAATGACCGCTGGTGGAAATCAAAAAGGAGGAAACCGAGAACAAGAAATCAGTACTATTTCTCGATCTTTAAAAGCGCTTGCTAAGGAATTGGAAGTACCAGTTATTGCTCTTTCGCAACTGAGTAGAGCTGTAGAAACCAGAGGAGGAACAAAGCGGCCAATGCTCTCTGACCTGAGAGAATCTGGAGCAATTGAGCAGGATGCCGATATGGTTATGTTCCTCTACAGACCAGAGTATTATGGAATTGAAATTTCTGAAGAAACCAACCTTCCGACCGAAGGGCTTACTGAATTAATTGTAGCAAAACACAGGAGTGGCGCAACAGGAACGATTCCTTTGCGTTTCATTAATACATTGGCCAAATTCACCAATTATGACGACCCCGAATTCAGCATTGCTGGAGGCACTAGCACCATGCAGCCTTCCGCTGAATTTGACAGTCCGAATGTGATGACGAAAATGTCAAGAATGGATGACCTTGACGACCTGGAAGATGACGATGACGCAGTTTTTTAAAACCCTTTTTGCACTACTTCTTTTAATGGTAATGAGCAGTCAGCTAATGGCTGCCTATCTACTTATTCCGATGGACGATTCGCAGAAGAATCATCTCAAAGCATACGGAATTGCGTACTGGGTTCTTCAGGCTGAAGTTGAAGTTGATTGGCTGCTCAACTATCGAGGCGGTAGCTTCATGTGCAAATACGCCAAGCAAATTGAGACCGAACTTACCATTCGGGGAGTAAGCTATGAGATTATTGCTGACGCTCAGTCAACCGCAATTCTCCAAGAAATTGCAGACCCAGAGGTAAATATGGACATCGCCAAACTGGAGAAAATTCCCAAGATTGCGGTTTACAGTCCAAAGAATAAACTCCCTTGGGATGATGCGGTAACACTTGTTCTTACTTATGCCGAAGTTCCGTACGATGTAATTTATGATGATGATGTTTTGGATGGGAAGCTCCTACTTTATGATTGGCTTCATCTTCATCACGAAGATTTTACGGGACAGTATGGCCGATTTTGGAATCGGTATCGAAATGCCCCATGGTATATTGAACAAGTTCGCTACTCGGAGGAAATTGCCAGAAGAAACGGTTTTAATAAAGTCTCAGAATTGAAACTTGCCGTCACTAATAAAATCAAAGAATACACAGTTGGAGGTGGGTTTCTTTTTGCCATGTGTTCTGGGACCGACTCATACGATATTGCTCTTTCCGCTCATAAACTAGACATCTGCGAGGAAATGTTTGATGGCGATGGTTCTACACCGAACTATAACTCTCAACTTGATTACGACAATACCGTAGCCTTCGAGAAATTCAGGTTGAGGACTAATCCATCTCAGTACGAATTTTCGAATATTGATGCGACTGAATCTCGACAAGGAAAAGTGACTCAGAAAAATGACTTCTTTTCTCTCTTCGAATTCTCTGCAAAATGGGACCCTGTTCCCACTATGCTCTGCCAAAATCATGAGCAAATTATCAAAGGATTCATGGGCCAGACCACTTCATTCCAAAAACAGTTCATCAAATCTGATGTACTCATTATGGGCGAGAATAAATCCCTAAACGAGGCACGTTATATACATGGTTCTCTAGGAAAAGGCCAATGGACATTCTATGGTGGCCATGATCCTGAAGATTACCAACATTTTGTAAGCGATCCACCAACCGACTTGAATCTTCATCCAGATTCGCCTGGGTACCGTCTTATCTTAAACAATATTCTGTTTCCGGCTGCCCGAAAAAAGAAGCAAAAGACCTGATACCATGAACAGTTCGTTCGTTCCTCTCAACAACTAACTTCGCTTTATGCCCAAAAAAATTCTTTTGGTTTCTGCCACTCAAGCGGAAATGTTGGAAACTGCGAATTCCAATTTTGATGCGTTAATAACAGGAGTTGGGATGGTGGCTACCACGTTTGCGCTTACGCAAACGATTTTAGAACAAAAGTTCGACCTGGTGATAAATATTGGAATTGCAGGAGCATTTGAATCATCCCTAGAAATTGGTTCTGTTGTACAGGTCGTATCCGACAGACTTTCAGAATTGGGAGTGGAAGACAATGGTGCTTTCATTCCTGCGGATGAGCTAAACCTTTGTGTAAAAGGTGAAGTGTACTTTGAAACCGATGTTCGCGTAGCAGGCCTTCTTGAAGTAGCGGGAATTACGGTTAACCAAGTTCATGGTTCAGCGGAAACGATTGAATCTATCAAACGGCAATTCATCCCTGATGTAGAAAGCATGGAAGGCGCAGCAGTGGCTTATGTATGCCAAAAATTCAATATTCCGTGGGTGCAACTGAGAGCCATTTCCAATAAGGTTGAACCAAGAAATCGTGAGTCTTGGAATATTTCGCTGGCCATAGAAAACCTTCATACCGCAGTTTTGGCTTACCTCAAAACCTTTGAAAATGAAGCATAAGTTGACACTCGGTTTTTCTCCTTGCCCAAACGACACATTCATTTTTGATGCGCTCGTGAACGGACGTATTGAGCTCGGAAATATTGAGTTAGAAATTGTCATGGCAGACGTGGAGGAACTGAACCGAATGGCGATAGCAGGAAAACTCGACATCACCAAAATCAGCTACAATGCCTATTCTCAAGTGCATCACAAGTATCAGTTGCTGAATGCCGGCAGCGCGTTGGGAAACAATTGCGGCCCGTTGCTGATTGCTAAGAAAATGTTGTCTTCTGAGGAACTAAAAACGGCACGTATCGCCATTCCTGGTAAAAACACGACTGCCAATTTTCTGATGTCATTTGCTTACCCGAATGCTGTAAACAAAAAAGAACTACTCTTTTCAGAAGTTGAAAATGCTGTGCTAAATGATGAAGTTGACGCGGGCGTGATTATTCATGAAAATCGTTTCACTTATCAGGAAAAAGGATTGGTGAGAATTGCTGACTTAGGTGAGGTTTGGGAGCAAAAAGCAGGTTTCCCAATCCCACTAGGCGGCATTGCCATTCACCGAAGGTTGAAACCGACACTTAGAAAACAGTTTGACCAGTTGCTTCGCGAAAGCGTTCAGTTTGCCTTCGATAATCCTGAAGCATCGAAAGATTACGTGAAATGCCACGCACAGGAAATGGATGAAAGTGTGATGCGTGCGCACATCGGGCTTTACGTCAACAATTACTCGCTAGACCTTGGCGAAAAGGGAAAACTCGCCATCCGAAAAATGTATGAAGTCGGTCAAGGCTTTGGAATGCCGAGGGTGGAGGATTCGGTTTTTGTTTAGCGGATATTTGTATAAATCCCTGTTATGCAATACGTTCATCCCGATTTTAAGCGAATCATTGTCGATTCAAAGGTGTGTTTTGGAAAACCGTGCATTAAAGGAACGCGCTTCCCGGTTTCATCAGTCCTGGCCTATCTTTCTGGCGGAATGACGATGGATGAATTGACTGCGGAGTTTCCACGAATTTCACGTGAAGATATTCTGGAAGCATTGTCCTTCTCTGCCTACATGATGAACGAGCGAATAATTCCTCTTCATAGAGCCGCATCGTGAATAGCAAGGAATACAGTTGTTCTAAGAGCGAGCTTGTCAATGACCCTGTTCGCAGAGTACAGGCAGTAGAGCAGAAACACATAGAATATGTTCGCGCACGATTGAAGAAAGCGGAAGAAAGCGGGTTTTCTGATCTTTCAGCCGAAGAGGTCCGTCAGGAAGTTAGAAATGAGCTTGGCCTGAATGGCTGATTACAGCCTAAGCGAATCTGCCAAGGCAGAGCTCAAGAATATTTATCCGTTTCGGGTATAACCGGGTCCGACAAGCTGAAACATGCACGGAGAGAACATCTGCTTCGTAAAGATCTGTCCTCAAATATGTCATCCCTACGGGACTTGGTTTAGTATGGGGCAAACTCCGTACTACCATAATTCCGTCCCGCTGGGACTTTACGCAAGTTCCGTAGGAACGAGATTATGGTAGGAATCGGACTGTTACAGAATAAAAGTCCCAGAGGGACGAAACCAAAAACGCACTGAATTCATTTGCAAAACCTGTTTTTGGACATCTCTGTTTTAGATATGAGAGCTTTGGTGAGCAGCAAGCCGAGCGGTACTGCGCATGGTAATAACCGGAAGGCAAGACATTGCAGTTAAAGTCTTAGCCGTCAATTTTAGAATTGATGACACCCTGCTTTGATGGCTGCTATTAGCGGTAATCAAATTTGACGTTTTGCACCAGTTCTCCATCCTTGAATTCTTTCATTCCAATTCGTATTCCGTCCCTGAGAATGAAAAACTTTCCGTTCTTGATGTATCGTCTATTGTGAGCATATTCTATACTGTCAACCACAAGTGTTCCTTCTTTTTGAAAAATGTGTTCGTCCATGTCAAGATAGGTTTCAAAACTTTCGTCACATATGTAGGTTGAGTGGTAAAAACCGTTATGATAAGCATAAGGTCGTCCTGTTTCGTGACCACCTTCTATTCTGTGAACATTCCAAAGTCCTTCGCTGAACCCATTTTTAAATTCCTTTACTACCCAAGTAGTATCGTTCAGAATGATGGTCCATTTACCATGCGCCAACCCATTCTTAAATCTCTTCGACCCAATAGTGTCACCGTCTGTATTAAAGTAGAGCCAAACCCCTTCCATAATTCCTTCATTGCTCAAAGAAGTATTCGGTTCTTGGAAATGCCACTTAGATTTTACTTGTCCGCTTGGGTAATAGTTTGTGTATTCACCAAATGGTGCTAAGTCCGGGTCAACTTCGTATTGCGTGTGTTCAATAGTTTCGTCTGGTAGTCGGTATCTTGCAAAACGAATGTCTTTTAGTGTGATATTTCCGTACTCAATGTGGGTGAAACCTGAGAGAGTTGAAATAATTTTGTCACACAGTTTTTTCGGATAGACTTTCCCGTCAATATCACACGAGTCTTCCATATTTTGCATTGTATCAAAAATGTAATAGTCCAATGTGTCCACACGTCTGGGTATTTGCGAAAAGGTCAATGACGTTATGACCAGCACTAGAAATATGACAATCCAGAGTGTTCTCATACTGATTACCTCAAATAAGAAACATGCAAGGGTTTGTCACGGCAAACTGCTACATCGTAAAATTGAAAACCTCACCATCCACTTCAATGGTAGCTTGTTTATCACACGCTCCTGTTCCGTAGTCTACCGTTCCACCATTGAAGTTTGTGGGAGATATAACCAATATTCCTTCTTTGATGTACTCACACCCAGTTTGAACCACCAATGGGGTTCCTATTTCCAATATAAATGGGTGCGTATTAGAATCGTTTCCAGAAGCAGAACCTGTAAGTTCAAACACATCATCATTCAGACCAGCAAAGCCTAACGTACCGCCTATTGTATCGGTTGCAAAATTGGTTTCACTACCTTCTTTCCATGTTCTGGTAAAGTCAGCTTCCCAGCGTATTTTCTGAGTTCCCCAAGAAACAAGTGTGTTTCGAAGTACTTCGCTGAAGACAAGATTTCCAGCTCCATCCGTTCCATTATTGGTTATAGAATCGGTTCCACTCAAGGTATATTGTCCAGCAGAATACTCCTCAAAGCTTACCTCTACAGTTGTGCTTTCATCAAGTAAATTGCCACTAAATACACCAATGATTTTTCCCACCCGTGCTGTTCCATCTGGGCCAATGCAGTTGGTTCCGTAATCGATAGTCAGGGTTTTAGGAAATGCCGAACCAAGTGGAGATAAGGTAACATCCGCACAGATTGAACCGCTCAATTTCCAGGTATCTACCACTTTTTGATCCAGAGCAGAATCAACTGCGGCATTTAGCTGTTCGAATACATCATTATAGGCGATGATGGCAACAGAACTATTGCTAGCAGCTTGAATATTTTGATTAACCAATTTTTTACAGCCCGAAAAGATGACAGTAATGAGGGCTACGGAAGCAATAGAAAAGAAGATTTTTTTGTTCATTATTCTTAGTTGTTTATCAGTTTGTAAAGTAACTGATTTAGCGCTTTTTGTACGTCTTAAAGGTAAAAGAGTGCGCGTGTTTTTCATCCGCTTCATGCGCTCTGCTTTCCACTTGCTTCCATTCTTCTCTTAGTTCAGGAAAATGGCGATCACCATCAAACTGATTATGAACTCGTGTGAGATAAACTACATCTGTAAATGGCAGGGCAAGCCGATAAATTTGTTCGCCTCCCACTATAAATGGATTCTGATCTGTTTTAGCCGCTTCTTTCAGGGCATCGGCTAATGAATGTACCACCACACAATGTTTTGGCTTGAATGAAGTGTCTCTAGTAATGATAATATTAACCCGTTTGGGAAGTGGTTTCCCTACCGATTCAAAGGTTTTTCTTCCCATAATAATAGCATGACCACTCGTTTTTTCTTTGAAAAACTTTAAGTCGTCCGGCAAGTGCCAAATTAAGTCGTTGTCTTTTCCGATAGTATTATTCTCATCGGCAGCTACAATAATGCTAATCATACGGCAATTGGTGCTTTAATTCCCGGATGCGGATTATAATCAATAAGCTCAAAATCTTCGTATTTGAATGTGAAAAGGTCTTTCACATTTGGATTGACCTTCATTGTTGGCAATGGTCTGAAATCGCGACTCAATTGCAGTTCCGTTTGCTCAAAATGATTTGAATACAAGTGGGCATCTCCAAAAGTGTGAACAAAGTCCCCAGGTTCTAAATCGCAAACCTGAGCGAGCATCAACGTGAGCAATGCATAGGAAGCTATATTAAAGGGAACTCCCAAGAAAATATCTGCGCTGCGCTGATAAAGTTGACAGGATAATTTGCCATCAGCAACATAAAACTGAAACATGGTGTGGCAAGGCGGCAAAGCCATGTTCTCCACTTCAGCAACATTCCATGCGCTAACTATATGCCTTCTTGAATCAGGATTGTTTTTGATGCTTTCAACTAATTTATTTATTTGATCGATTTGTCTTCCATCGGCCGTTGGCCAAGAACGCCATTGAACTCCATAAACTGGTCCTAATTCACCGTTTTCGTCAGCCCAATCATCCCAAATAGAGACCCCATTTTCCTTCAAGTATTTGATATTGCTATCGCCCTTGAGAAACCAAAGTAATTCGTGAATAATAGAACGTAAATGCAGTTTTTTTGTGGTCACAACTGGAAATCCTTCGCTCAGGTTGAAGCGCATTTGATAACCAAAAACACTTCGCGTACCCGTTCCTGTTCTATCGCCCTTATCCGTTCCTGTTTCCAGAACATGGCGCATTAAATCGTGATACTGCTTCATTGTTTATAGCTATGGTAAATAAACGGTTCGGGCATGAAAAGTACCATTCGTTAAATCGAGGTAATTGCTTTCACCGTCAAACACGCGGCAGTTAAAAGACCCTTTGGTCTTAGCTCCGAACAAGTCTTCTTCTACGGGATTGTTTGAGCTTACTTCAAAATTGGCCCAACTTTCCTGTTCGCCCATTCGCTTGTCGGTTGTCCAAAGCACGCTGTCGGCATCAACGTACTGAATAATTATTCCATCAATTCCGCCTCTGGTGCTATCTAACGTGTACAAGCCATAATTGTAAGCACCTTGATTAAACATGGCAAGACTGACTTCATAAGAAGGATAGAGTGTATCTGCAAGAAACTTTACCATCTGAATTTTGAGTGTATTCAGACCGTAATTAGAATCTAGCGGATTGGTAATGAACAAACTGAACTCGCTATGCAACCGGCCCACAGAATCTTCATAAGTAGAAATACCCGGACCATTTCCATAACCAGCTACTCCGTCCTCAAATCTTATCAATGCTTCGTTCTTATCAAACTGTGCAAAAAACAGGTTGTCTTCACCGTTGGGTAACTCACCTTTCTTACAGGAGAATAGCGACAATGACAGAAGTATAAAGTAAACAGGTCTCATTCGTATTGCTATACGAAGCAAAAATACTCACGAAGAAGTCGAATCTAAGAGAGCAGCAAAGCCTAGTATCAACAAGTTTTCCTCAATCTCAGTAAAGCGTTAAACGAATTGGCAAATGATCCGAATAACCTCCATAGTAATTGGGTCCCCCATAAGTTCTGCTTGGTGACGGCTCTCCTCCATTATCTGGGAAATAAAGCAACCAATCTTTTTTGAAAATCGCTGCAGATGAATCTGAAGTAGCATAGCCAGCGGCACTATAAAGCAGACCATCGGAAACAATAAACTGGTCGAGCATTCCCCACTCGCCTTTGTAGTTGTACGTACCTAAACCGCTTTCGTGAAAATTGTAGGTAAGATTGGTTAGACGCTGATTTGCTTCTGGCTCGCAGTTCATAATTTCCGTCATCGATCTATTGTTGGGATAATCGTTAAAATCGCCCATGGCGATAATCTTCGCGTTGTGATTTTTGAGAAGAATTGAATCCATTTTTGTACGTAGCATCGTTGCGGCCTTCAACCGTTTCGGTTCGCTTGCTTCCTCGCCACCGCGTCTTGAAGGCCAATGATTAACGAAGAAATGAAGTGTATCATTATGAGCGGTAAGTAGTTTCACGTAAAGAATATCTCGCGTTGTTGTTTCTGGCTCAAAGGCAAACGAGTATCGAATTTTTTCGTGGTACAATTCAGACAAAACGCTCGAATTATACGCTAGAGCAACATCAATACCGCGCTTATCCGGACTGTCTTCGTGAACTACTTTGAATTTCGCGTTGCCTAGTGAATCTGTATTAAACAGGTCTTCTACTACTTGCCTATTCTCAATTTCACAAACTCCAATCACTTCTGGCAAACCGTCTTCTGAAATGGCGGTTAACACTTTAGCCAAATCAGTCAACTTTTTAGCATACCGCTCTGAAGTCCAATTATTTGCACTGTCAGGTAAAAAATCATCGTCCCAAACAGCTGGGTCTTCAATGGTGTCGAACAGGTTTTCTACGTTGTAAAAAACGACTTCAATCTGCTTTCTATCAACTTCGTTCTTACTAAGAATCAGGCACACCAATCCAAGTATAATGGCGAGAATTAGGATTCCGAAAAGTGATTTTTTCATAGCAAGAATGAGATTGCTGCAAAGTTAAGATCAAAGAAGAACGAAACCCTGATTTATTAAACTCCCAACGTGTTCTAGGTAAGAACCACCATTGAAGACGGAATATCTTCTCGTCCGAGAGCTCTGAGCATTTTTCCATGACCTAGAACTGCTTGGGTAAAGGTTGGAATGCAGTGATATGGCAAATCAAAATCCTTTGCAGTTTGAGCCACAATTGGCGCTAAATCTGGATAATGCACATGACTAACTTTTGGAAAAAGATGGTGAACTACCTGAAAATTAAGACCGCCTACAAACCAAGTAACAAGCTTATTATTAGGAGCAAAGTCAGTTGTTGTTCTAAGTTGATGAACCGCCCATTCATCCTTCATCTTGCCTTCTTCGTTTGGCTTAGAAAATTCACAGATTTCCATAATGTGGGCAGACTGGAACACCATTCCTAAAATTAACCCTCCAATAAAGTGCATCATAAAAAAACAGCCGAGCGTGCCGTACCATGGCAATGGAAGAATGTAAATTGGTAAAGCGAGCGTTACAAACAGGTACGCGGCTTTAAACAAGAAAATACGCAGAATTATTAGTCCAAATCCCGTATCATAATTGGTGGTCATTCCAGAATTCTTGTAATCTACCAACTGCTTAAAGTCTTTCATAAAAACCCAACTAACGGTCATTAACCCGTAGAAAAACCAACCGTAGATATGCTGAAATTTATGGACTGCTCTCCTCTTAGCAAACGGAGAAAATCGAAGCATTGGAAATGTGACTGTATCTGCATCCAATCCATCGATATTAGTGTAGGTATGATGAAGAATATTGTGCTGAATTTTCCAGTTTTCGGCACTTCCACCAACCAGATTGACTAAATATCCAACCGCTTTATTTACCCAATTGTTATCGGAATACGAACCGTGATTGGCATCATGCATAACCGACATTCCAATACCTGCTGTGGCAACTCCCATCAGCATCCAAGATGCAATAATTGCAGGTGTTGAGGTGATTACGCCAGTCAACATCAATACCAGCGGCACTATATAACCAGATACAATGATGATGGATTTTAGGTACATGCGCGCATCGGCATATTTTGAAATTCCTTTCTCTTTGAAATATGCATTAACGCGTTTGTTCAAGGTTTTAGCAAAGCCATCCTTGTCTGCGCGAGGTGCAAATTTTACGCGTTGAATAAGATCTTGAGCCATAAGGCAGTATTAATGTGGGTTTGTCAAAGGTCGGTGTTAAATGCTGAAGATTTGTCCGAAGAAGACCAACTCCTCAATAGTTACCAACGCTCCAACTAGATAGCTATTACTTCTCCTTCCGATTTTAACAAAATTTCGGGAACGGACTGTTTAATCGTCTGCGCCAAAGCATCAATCATGGCGGTTTTTACATGAACCAGATTGGTGGCAATGCTAACTTTTCTAACAGGAAGCGTTCCTTCGAAATTACGCAGCAATTTTCGTTGATGTTTATCCAAGTTGAGTGTAGCTAGAAATGGGAGAATGCTCATTCCTCTATGTGTTTCTACTAGCCGTTCGAATTTGCCCTATAAGCTACAAGCTGATGGGGTTTTTTACTCGTTTCATTTATGAACTGGTGGGTTTTCGTAATCCAACTTACCGCCCCAATGCATCATTTGTGTGATAATCCAGGACTGACGACCACGAACATATAGACTAGGATTTGTTGCAGAATATTTTCTTGGGCTGGGAAGAATACTAGCAAGCAATGCAGCTTCTTTAGCGGTTAACTCCAATGCCGATTTCTTGAAATAAATCTGCGAAGCCATTTCTGCACCGTAAATACCATCGCCCATTTCAATCACGTTTAAATAGACTTCCATGATTCGTTCTTTACTCCAAACCAGTTCAATCAAACCTGTGAAGTAAACCTCTAAACCTTTTCGGAGCCAAGTTCGGTCTTGCCACAGAAAAACGTTTTTGGCCGTTTGCTGACTAATAGTGCTTGCTCCGCGAACGCGTTTTCCTTTCTTATTATGCTCGATGGCTTTTTCAATTGCAGCAACATCAAATCCATTGTGATTGATAAATTTTTGGTCTTCGGCACAAACAACGGCAAGCTGTAATTTATTGCTGATTTCGTCTAAGGACACCCAGTCCTTCTTAAGCCGAATTGGTTTTTCATTATCGAACTGTTCTACACATCGCGAAAGCTGAAGAACAGTAACTGGAACAGGAACAAAGCGGTAGAGAACCACAATTGAAACACTGAATAAAAAAAATGCTAAAATGGTCTTTCCTAGAAACCAAAGCATGCGTTTGAGCCACGACTTTTTAGCGGTTGGTTTCTTTTTTTTTGGGATTAATTTCTTAGCCATTGATGGGCTGCGAAGTTCATGATTTAAACGCGGTTGTGGCGCGAATGGAGATTTTGAAATAAACAGCAATGTTTGATGCAGGCCTACGTTAGGGATGAAAGCGGCATCCTTTTTTTTACTTCGTTGAGCGCGTCACCCTGAGTGTCGCGATATTTTTTTGCGAAGTACCGAAGGGCGAAGCGAGGTGGCAAAAAAGATACAGCGGACGACCCGACCGCCACGCACTAGGTTTCGTCCTTCGATACACCCTGAAAACGGGCACTCAGGATGACACTCAACCAAATCGGCATGGCTGGAACGCCCAAATCATCAGATCAATTTTGTTCGTAAATCGCCATCATTTTACGGCTCAAATCAACCTATATTTGCGCTCCGTTTTTGAAGCATGATTTACATTACACGTAGGGAACGATTTAACGCTGCACACAAGCTCTATAATGAGAGTTGGAGTGTGGAGAAGAACGATGAGGTATTTGGGAAGTGTGCTAACGCCAATTGGCACGGACACAATTTTGAATTGATTGTAACCGTAAAGGGTGAGGTAAATCCGGATACGGGTTTTGTAATGAACCTGAAGGATCTTAGCAAGATAATTCAAGACGAGGTGATTGAAAAAGTGGACCACAAGAACCTGAATTTGGATGTCGATTTTATGAAGGACAAGTTCCCATCGACTGAAATTCTGGTCATGGAATTTTGGAAAATTCTTGCTCCTTTAATTGCCGAAAAAAGTGCGGAGTTGCACTACATAAAACTGATTGAAACCGAGAACAATTACGTAGAATACTACGGAAATTGAATCTAAAATATTACCTCTGTTGCGAATTTAGTGGGCGTTATTGATAGTTGATGAGCTTACAAAAAGTATGGATACTGCTGATACGAATTATGAATAAAAGCGAATATGACGAATGAGCAATTATACACGTTGGAATGGGTTCGTCATATTCGTACAAGATTCGTAATTCGTATCAGCCTCACAGAAGTGAGCCATTACCTCAAAAACTCCTAATCTCATTATAATACCACGAGAGTCAAAAAATTAAATGAAAGCATACGTATTTCCGGGCCAAGGCTCGCAGTTTATTGGCATGGGCAAGGAGCTTTACGATAGTGTGTCTGAGGCCAAAGCATATTTTAACAGGGCGGATAAAATTCTCGGTTTCAGCATAACTGAAATCATGTTTAACGGGATTGAAGAGGATTTGAAGAAAACCAGCGTTACACAACCTGCAATTTTTCTTCATTCGGTAATTCGCGCATTGACGTTGGATGATTTTGCTCCTGAGATGGTTGCAGGACATTCGTTGGGTGAGTTTTCGGCTTTGGTAGCCAATAAGGCATTGACGTTTGAGGATGGGTTACAATTGGTTTCGAAGCGAGCAAAAGCTATGCAAAAGGCCTGCGAATTGAACCCTTCCACGATGGCTGCTATTCTCGGAATGGAAGATGAAGTTGTGGAAAACATCTGCGCTTCTATTGATGAGGTTGTTGTGCCAGCCAACTATAACTGTCCTGGACAGATTGTAATAAGCGGTTCTATAAAAGGTGTGGCTATTGCTTGCCAAAAGCTTACTGAAGCTGGCGCAAGACGAGCGTTAAAATTGAACGTTGGCGGTGCATTTCACAGCCCATTAATGGAGCCGGCAAAGGTTGAATTGGAAGAAGCCATTCATGCTACCGCAGTAAGCAAACCAATTTGTCCTATTTATCAAAACGTAACTGGGCAGGTGGTTTCCAACCCAGACATCATCAAATCAAACTTAATTGCGCAGCTTACTGCTCCTGTAAAATGGACTCAGACAATGCATCAGATGCTTCGCGATGGGGCTACTTCGTTTACCGAAGTTGGTCCTGGGCGCGTGCTTACAGGTTTGCTAAAAAAGGTGAACCGTCAGATTGAGACATCCTCCGAAGGATAAATCATTACCTTCAATTTCCAAAAATTTTGCGCATGTATTTCAGAAAATCAAGCCTGTTTTGGCTTTTCGCTATTGTTATTTTTCTTATCCCAACATCTGGTTGTATAGACGATAGAGAACAAATGCTACCTGTTTCCGCAGAAGTTACTTCGCCAAGCCAAATTGGAGAATGGCTCGAACAGCTTAGAGCAATTATTCGTGCAACAAATACGTCTGGGGCTGAAGCTTCTAGAATTCTAGCTTATTCGAGCATTGCCTATTACCAGGGGTACTCACTTGGTTTTGCTGATATGCGAAGCTTGGTTGGACAATTGGAAGGACTGGATGAACTTCCTTCTCCAAATCTCAACCAGACTTACAATTATGGTGTGATTGCTGAGTCGGCTATGACTACAACTCTTTTACGCTTGTTTGAAGATGAGCCTCAGAATATCCAACTCGTTATTTCATCCACCTATTCTGATCATGAAAGAGAATACATCAAACTTGGTGTTGCTGAGTCGGTTGTAAGTCGGTCTCGCGCTTTGGGCGAAGTGATTGGAGAGGCAATCAAAGTTTGGATGGATGGCGATGGTTATGCCGAACTTGCAAATTGCTCGATAACTATTCCAAGTGAGGCGGGAAATTGGGTGCCAACTCCAACGGCTTTCAGCGAAGCTGAATTCCCATGTTGGGGTAATCTTCGGGCATTCACGTTTAGCGAAGATCAATTAATTGCCTTGTGTCATCCGGGTATTCCAGAAGAAGTTTCTTCTCAAGCAGGATCAACGTACGATAATGAGATTAACGAGTTGGTTTCAATAAATCAAAGTCTAACGGCTTCTCAAGAAGAAACTGCGCTCTTTTGGGAGGATAAGGATGGGAGCTTTACGGTTCCGGGACATTACATGAACATTTTAAAACAGTTGGTTGGTCAAAATTTATTGGATGGAAAACAAACTGTAACGGCTTGGACTCAGCTTTGCATAGCCATGGCCGATACGTATATATCTACTTACAAGTTGAAATACACGTATTTCCGTCCGCGACCATTGACCGTTGTCCAAAACAACTCCGACCCGAACTGGGAATCATTTTCCCTTAATCCGGCAACTCCCGAATATCCATCAATGCGTTCGACAATTGCCTATGCTTCAACTCAGGTGTTCATCAATCTGTATGGAGATATTGCCTTCACCGATGGAACATATTCCAACATTGGATTGGCCGAAAGGTCGTACGCTTCTTTTAATGAAATGTCGGCAGAGGTGGCAGAAAGCCGATTGTTGGCAGGAACAAACCTGAGAACAACATTGGAAAATTCAGAATATCATGGAAGATGTATTGCCCAACGGGCAAACGAACTATTCCTTAATCAGTAATAGCAGCACCATAATTCTCTGCAAACCATTTTAAGGTCACGTTTAGGCCATCTTTAATGCTCACTTGCGGGTTATATCCTAAGAAGGCTTTGGCCTTTGAAATGTCCGCTAAAGAATCTTTCACATCTCCCTTTCTTGGGTCTCTGTAAGTGGGGTCAATCTCAGAACCAACTATATCCTTTAGGTTAAAATACAACTCATTGATTGTAGTTCTTTCTCCGAAGGCAATGTTGTAAACCTTCCCAGCAACTCCTTCTACCTGAGAAAACATTCCTCGGATATTTGCCTGTACGGCATTCTCCACAAACGTGAAATCGCGCGATTGCTCGCCATCACCATTGATGAATGGCGATTTGCCTTTCAGAAGTGCATCCATAAACAATGGAATGACCGCTGCATAAGGCCCATCAGGTTTTTGGTTGGGGCCAAAAATGTTGAAATAACGTAATCCAACTACTTCTATTCCATAGTTCAGCGCATAAACCCCCGCATACACTTCATTTACAAATTTAGATGCTGCATAGGGCGAAAGTGGATCGCCAATGTGCTCTTCAACTTTGGGCAGTTTTTGACTATCGCCATAGACCGAAGATGAACTTGCATAAACAAAGCGCTTCACTTTTGCGTCTTTGGCTGCTGTAAGCATATTTAAAAAACCAGTTACGTTGGCATCGTTGGTAAGCAACGGAGTTTCTAATGACCTAGGAACCGAACCAAGAGCTGCTTGATGTGAGATAAAATCTACTCCTTCGCAGGCCTTTCTGCAAGTTTCAGAATCAGTGATGTCAGCTTCAATAAATTCGAAGTTTGGTTCATTTAAAAAAGGCTGAATGTTCTCAATCTTACCTTCGCTAAGATTATCTAACACTTTCACTTTTCCGGCACCATACTTCATTAAGTAGGTGGCTATGTTTGAACCGACAAACCCGGCTCCTCCTGTAATTAGAAAGGTTGATTCACTTATGTCAATAGAATGAAAAGGAGTTTGATACATTATCGTTCCTGATATTGTTGTTTGAAATAATTCTGATAAGCACCGGACGTAACCCTATTTAGCCACTCTTCATTTTCTAGATACCAATCAACTGTTTTAGGAAGCCCTTCCTCAAAAGTGAGGCTTGGTTCCCAGCCCAACTCAGTTTTCAATTTGGTGGAATCAATCGCATAACGGAGGTCGTGCCCAGCTCTATCTTTCACGAACGTGATAAGCTTTTCTGACCTTCCTTTTTCCTTGCCCAACTTCTCGTCCATAATCTGGCATAAAAGTCGGATGAGGTCAATATTTGTCCATTCGTTGTTTCCACCGATATTATAGGTTTCTCCCAATCTACCGTTATGAAAAACAACATCGATTGCCGATGCGTGATCCTCGACAAAAAGCCAATCTCTTACGTTCTCGCCTTTTCCATAAACAGGAATTTCTTGGTTGTTCTGAATACGGTGAATGGCTAGCGGAATTAGCTTTTCTGGAAAATGATTTGGTCCATAGTTATTGGAACAATTGGATATTACAATCGGCAGTCCGTAGGTGTGATAATAAGCACGAACCAAGTGGTCTGAACTTGCTTTGGAAGCTGAGTAAGGGCTTCTTGGGTCATAAGCAGTTGTTTCGTAAAAGAATCCTTCTTCTCCCAATGAACCATAAACTTCATCTGTAGAAATATGATAGAACCGTTTTCCTTCCCAGTTTCCGTTCCAAAGTTCTTTGGCAGCCATTAGCAAATTGGTTGTACCCAAAATATTGGTTTCTATAAATGCCATCGGCCCCGAAATAGAGCGATCTACGTGCGATTCTGCCGCAAGATGAACAACGCCTTCAGGCTGATGCTTTTCAAAAACTTCTTTTAGACGCGCTGGATTCGTAATGTCTGCATGTTCGAAAACGTAATTGGGAGCGTTTTCAACATCTTTTAGATTCTCAAGGTTTCCTGCGTACGTAAGCGCATCCAAGTTCACAATTTTGCAATCAGGATAGTTTTTAACAAACCTCCTCACTACGTGAGAGCCAATAAATCCCGCTCCGCCAGTTATTATTATTGTTTTCATGCTTTCGATTTTCTATAATTTTGTTCCCAATTCCATGAGGATTTGAGGCCGTCTTCAAGACTGAATTCCGAGTGCCAATTCAACTGTTTATTAGCCTTTGTTGTATCTGCAAAAACGGCCGTAATATCGCCCCCTCTTCGAGGGCCTATTTTGTAATTAACAGGAACACCTGTAGCTGCCTCAAATGTATTTACGAGGTCTAGAACACTACTGCCCTTTCCGGTGCCGATATTGAATACATCGTAGCCCATTTCTGCTGTTTCTGACTCCAGTTTTCGAAGTGCTTGAAGATGTGCCTTTGCCAAATCAACCACATGAATATAATCCCGAATACAGGTGCCATCCTCCGTTTGATAATCGTCACCAAAAATGGTAAGCTCCTTACGAATGCCTGCTGCGGTCTGCGTTATGTATGGTACAAGATTATTTGGAATACCAACTGGAAGTTCTCCAATTTTCGCAGAATCATGTGCCCCAATTGGATTAAAATAGCGTAAAGCAATTGCGTTCAGGTTTTCAACCGTACAGGCATCCCTGATAATGTCTTCGCAAATTGATTTTGTGTTGCCGTATGGTGATTCGGCTTGCTTTCTTGGTGTTGATTCGGTAACGGGGCAAACATCTGGCTGACCATAAACCGTACAGCTTGAGGAAAATACCAAATTTTGAATTTTATGCCGTTTCATCTCAAACAGAATATTGATAAGACTATCAAGATTATTCCTGTAGTATTCTAGTGGTTGCTGCACCGATTCTCCAACCGCCTTTTTTGCTGCAAAATGAATTACCGAATTGACTTTTGCCCCTATTTTTTCAAATACTATAGCTAGCTGTGTCGCATTATCTATATCAACTTCATAGAATTCTGGACGTTTGCCGGCAATTTGCTCAATCGCATCAAGTACCGAAATTTCTGAATTGGACAAGTTATCGAGAATAACAACTTCAAAGCCGTTGTTGATTAATTCAACACACGTATGTGAACCAATATATCCTGTTGCGCCAGTTACTAATACCATACTACAGACTCCAATATGACAGTTTCTTAATCTTACCCTTATAAACGCCTTTCACATCCACAAAAACACCTTTTGGCTTTGATAATGCTGAGAAGAAACTTTCTGATTTATCCAAATACTCTTGATGATTTACAGCAACAATAATGGCGTCATAATCGATTCCTGCTTGCGACACCAATTCGAATCCGTATTCATGCTTTACCTGACTGGAAGATGCATGCGGGTCAATTACGTCTACTCTTACTCCAAACGATTCTAACTCACGAATGACATCTACAACCTTAGAGTTTCGGATATCCGAAACATTCTCTTTGAAAGTTGCACCCATTACAAGCACTTTTCCGTTCGAAATATCGCCTCCTTGAGCCACTATCTTCTTCACCGTTTCTTGAGCAACGTAAGCTCCAACGGAATCGTTTATGGCACGTCCGGAAGTAATTACCTTAGAATGATAGCCGAGTTCACGCGCCTTGTGCGTTAAGTAGTAAGGATCCACTCCAATACAATGGCCACCAACTAAACCAGGGAAGAATTTTAGAAAGTTCCACTTGGTTCCTGCAGCTTCTAATACATCAAATGTGTTAATTCCAACTCTATTGAAAATCATTGATAGCTCGTTCATCAAAGCGATGTTCACATCCCGTTGTGTGTTCTCAATAATTTTTGCTGCTTCGGCAACTTTAATTGATGACGCACGGTAAACCCCCGCATCTACAACAATCTCATACGTTTTAGCAATAATCTCTGATGATTCCTCGTCACAACCTGCTGCAACTTTAATAATCTTTCTAAGTGTGTGTTCCTTATCGCCTGGATTGATTCTTTCGGGAGAATATCCAACTTTAAAATCAGACATAAACTTGAGCCCAGAACACGCTTCCAATACTGGAATACAATCTTCTTCTGTACAGCCAGGATAAACCGTTGATTCGTAAACAACATAATCTCCTGCAGACAATACGTTTCCAACGGTTTTAGATGCTCCTAAAACAGGTCGTAAATCAGGCAAGTTGTGCTCGTCAATTGGTGTAGGCACGGCCACAATGTAAAATTGCACATCCGCTAAATCTGCTGGGTCTGCGGTAAAAAGAATGTCACATCCTTCAAAATCTTTAGTCTCCAATTCTTCGCTTGGGTCGATGTTGTTTTTCATCATATCAACACGTTCAGCATTAATATCAAACCCAACAACTTTAATCGTTCTGGCAAATTCTAAGGCTATTGGCAAGCCAACATAGCCAAGACCAATTACCGCCAATTTTGCCTCCTTATTTACAAGCTTATCATATACATCCATCACTCGTTATTTACCCTTGGTTATTAGGTCAGCCGGACGCTGAGCGTATATTCTTTCTATTATTTCAACCACTTTCAGCCCTTCGAGCGCGTTAGTGGAAATTGGTTTTCTTCCTTTTAAATGATCCACCACGTTTTCGATAATATAATGATGATTGGCAGCTGAACCTTTGTAAGTACCATAATCATTAGCGGGGTTTGATGGTGCCAATTCTGGCATTTTGTACCCATCAATATGGCATTCTTCTACCTCATTCATGTACTGACCTCCAATCTTTACGCTGCCTTTCTCTCCAATTATAGTAATACTACTTTCTAAGTTCTTATTCCATACAGAGGTAGAATAATTAATACTACCCATTCCTCCTTTCACAAAATCGAAATTGACTATTCCAGAGTCTTCAAAGGCTGTGAGATTTTTATGGCTGAAATCATGAAAATTTCCCTGGATATTAGTGATATCTCCAAACAGCCAATACATAATATCTATAAAGTGTGAGAATTGCGTAAAGAGTGTTCCTCCATCAAGCTTCGCGTCTCCTTTCCAACTACCTTCTTTATAGTACCGTGTGTCTCGATTCCAATAGCAGTTTACCTGCACCATGAAAATTTTGCCCAGTGCTTTACTTTCAACCAATTCCTTTATCCAAACAGATGGGGGAGAATACCTATTCTGCATTACGCAGAAAACTTGTTTTGATGCTTCTAGTGCCTTGAAAATAATTTCTTCACAATCCTTTTTAGACAAAGCCATGGGTTTTTCGCAAACCACATGCTTAGCGGCCTTTAAAGCAAGAAGACTATGCTCGGCATGATATCCGTTGGGAGTACAAACATTAACACTATCAATCTCTAAATCAGAATCTAACAACGCCTCTATACTGGAGAAAAAAGGGACATCATAAGACCCTAAACCCAGGCTCTCTTTTGCTGCAGAGTCGCACAAAGCGACCAATTCAGACTCTTCATTACGAATAATCATCTCTGCATGACGCTTGCCAATATGACCGCAACCTACAACAGCAAATTTTATCTTTCTATCTGCAGACATCATCCTAATTTGGCTACTGAACCATTTTGAAGCTGATATTTCTCATTACTCTCTGGGCATACTGCAGAACCAGAGTTATCAAATACGAGTCGATGACCAAACTCACTCATCCAACCAATTTGTCTTGCTGGGTTTCCCACAAGTAAAGCATAGGCGGGAACATTCTTTGTCACCACAGAACCTGCTCCGATAAAGGCAAAACTACCGATGTCATTTCCGCAAACTACAGTAGCGTTTGCTCCTATACTCGCACCTTTTCCGACTACAGTTTTTTCGTAAGCTCCTCTTCTGTTTACTGCGCTACGCGGATTAGTAACATTAGTAAACACCATTGATGGCCCTAGAAAAACATCATCTTCACAAACCACACCTGTATATATAGAAACGTTGTTCTGCACCTTGACATTATTTCCTAGAATAACCTCAGGAGATATGACGACATTTTGCCCAAGATTGCAATCATTGCCAAGAATACAGCCACTCATTAAATGTGAAAAGTGCCAAATCTTGGTTCCTTCTCCAATCTTGCAATCATCATCAACAACAGCTGTTTCATGAGCAAAATATCCCATTACTTTTTGATGAATTCTTCGAATTCTTTATGCTCCTTTTTGTAAAGCTCTTCTTGGGGTAGGCTTTTAAAGTATTCGTACGTAATCTTTAATCCCTCTGCTCTACTCACCTTGGCTTCCCAATTTAGGATGGCACGTGCTTTATCCGTATTCGGCTGTCTTTGGGTTGGGTCATCAACCGGAAGATCTTTGTAAATAACCTTTTGGGTTGTTCCTGTTAGCTCGATAATTTCTTCGGCAAATTCTCCAATAGTAATCTCTTCTGAATTACCAATATTTACTGGTTCTGCGTAATCCGACAAAAGCAAACGATAAATTCCTTCTACTAAATCATCCACATAGCAGAAGCTCCTAGTCTGACTTCCATCACCAAAAACTGTAAGGTCTTCGCCTCTTAGCGCTTGACCAATGAAAGCTGGCAAAACTCGCCCGTCATTGAGTCGCATTCTTGGTCCGTACGTGTTGAATATTCGAACAATCCTCGTTTCAACTCCGTGATAGCGATGGTATGCCATGGTAATGGCTTCCTGAAATCGTTTGGCTTCGTCATAAACACCACGAGGTCCAATTGGATTCACATTTCCCCAATAATCTTCCGTTTGTGGGTGAACCATCGGATCGCCATAAACCTCAGAGGTTGAAGCAATCAGCATTCTTGCTCCTTTTGCTTTGGCCAATCCCAAACAATTGTGTGTTCCCAACGACCCCACTTTGAGGGTTTGAATTGGAATTTTCAGGTAATCGATTGGGCTAGCAGGCGAAGCAAAATGCATGATGTAATCCAGTTCTCCGTCAATATGGATGTGCTTGCTTACATCGTGGTTAATAAACTCAAACTGTTCTAACTTAAATAGATGTTCGATGTTTTTCAAATCACCGGTAATGAGGTTGTCCATGGCAACAACATGGTAGCCCTCTTTAATAAACCTATCGCAGAGATGTGAACCTAAAAACCCGGCAGCACCGGTAATCAAAACTCTTCTCATCCGTTGGGAATTACGGTCTTACGACCAATGCTATTGTAATAGTAACCAAGGGATTTCATTTGATCCAAATCATAAAGATTTCGACCATCAAAAATCACTTTCTCATTCAAGCTATCAGACACTTTCTCGAAATTAGGAGACCGAAAAACAGACCACTCTGTGGCAATAATCAAAGCATCGGCATTCATCAAAGCATCGTATTGGTTATCAGCGTAGGAAATTTTATCTCCAATCAGGCCTTTAACATTTTTCATGCCTTCTGGATCGTATGCAGTAATTGTTGCTCCAGCCGCAACCAATTTATCAATTACGTAAAGCGCTGGTGCTTCTCTAATATCATCGGTATCGGGCTTAAATGCCAGCCCCCACAGGGCGAAGTGCTTTCCTTTTAAATTACCACCAAAAAAGTCGTTGATTTTAGGAACTATTATGGTTTTTTGGTCTTCATTCACTCTCATAACCGAGGTTAGAATGGAGAAGTCGTAATTGACCTCAGCAGCAGATTTTGCCAATGCTTGCACATCTTTAGGAAAACAGCTTCCGCCATATCCAATTCCTGGAAAAAGGAATCGTTTTCCGATTCGCGTATCTGTTCCAATTCCTATTCTCACCTTATCAACATCTGCATCAACCAGTTCGCACATGTTTGCGATTTCGTTCATGAAGGTAATTTTAGTGGCAAGAAATGCGTTTGCCGCATACTTGGTCAACTCTGCGGATTTTTCATCCATGAAAATGATTGGATTTCCTTGGCGCACATATGGCTTGTAAAGCTCTGCCATAACTGCTTCGGCTTTTTTAGACGAAGTACCAATAACGACTCTATCGGGCTTAAGAAAATCATCTACAGCAAATCCTTCTCTCAGAAATTCTGGATTGGAAACAACATCAAAATCAACCGTAGCATTTTTCTTAACCGCTGCAGTGACTTTCTCTGCAGTTCCTACAGGTACGGTGCTTTTATCAACCAGAACTTTGTAGTCTTTCATAATCTTACCAAGATTATCAGCCACGCCTAAGATGTAAGAAAGATCGGCAGACCCATCCTCACCTGGAGGTGTTGGTAGTGCCAGAAAAATGACCTGAGCATCCTCAATTGCTGCAGCTAAATCTGTCGTAAAACTGAGCCTTCCTTGCTTAATGTTTCTTTCAAATAAAACGTCTAGGTGCGGTTCATAAATGGGTACCACCCCGTTCTTCATTTTATTCACTTTGTTCTCGTCAATATCTACACAGATAACGTGGTTTCCTGTTTCTGCCAAGCATGTGCCTGTAACCAAACCCACATATCCCGTACCTACTACTGCGATATTCATTATCCTTTATTTACGAATTCTAAAACCTTGTCAATAATATATTCCTGTTGCTCATCCTCCATTTCTGTATGAATTGGAAGCGAAATAACGCTCGAGCATAGATTTTCTGTTACTGAAAACAATCGATTGAAATCGCTGCTGGCGTAAGCTTTTTGTTTGTGCAATGGAATTGGGTAATAAATCATTGATGGCACATCATTCTCTGCCAAAAAATCTTTCAAACCGTCTCTATCTACATCCGTAAGTACTACCGTGTACTGATGAAAAACGTGCATAGACCGATTTGCTCTCACCGGAGTTTTTATGCTAGTCACGTCTGCAAAAGCCACATCATACCGATTGGCAACTTTCGTTCGTCTTGCAATAAAATCATCCAAGTGTGGAAGTTTAATACCCAGAATGGCTGCCTGCATGGCATCTAATCTAGAATTGCATCCAACCTCATCGTGTACGTACAGTTTAGTCTGACCATGTGCAGCAATAACTCTTGCTTTACCGGCCAATTCATCATCGTTGGTACATATAGCACCCCCATCGCCAAAACAACCTAGGTTTTTGGATGGAAAGAAAGATGTACATCCAAAGGTTCCGATGGTTCCTGACTTAACCGTGCGCCCATCTGAAAAGTGATAATCTGAACCGATTGCCTGTGCGTTATCTTCAATAACGTGAATTTCTGTTCCAGAAACTAGCTTCATCAACGCTTCCATATCGGCACATTGACCGTACAAATGTACTGGAACAATAGCCTTTGTTTTTGAGTTGATAGCTTGCTGCACTTGCTGTAAATCGAGGCAAAACGTATCCTCATCTACATCTACCATCACAGGAGTTAAGCCTAGGAGCGCTATAACCTCCGCTGTAGCCACGTAGGTAAATGTTGGCACAATTACCTCGTCTCCAGGTTTTAACCCTAGTGCCATCATACAAATTTGAAGCGCATCAGTTCCGTTGGCGCAAGGAATTACATGCTTAACGCCCAAATACTTTTCTAAATCTTCTTGAAAGCCTTGAACAACTGGTCCGCCAATGTATCTAGCCGATTGCATTACATCTAGCACCGTATTGTCAATTTCAGATTTCAATCGCTGGTACTGCGATTGAAGATCTACCATGGCAATTTGTTTCAACGTAATTGGTTTAATGACGGTGCTTTTTTAGAGGCGGCAAATATAGTGATTTCATGTGCTTAGAGTTGACGTAAACCCTTGACAATCGAAGGGGAATTGGGTGCATTAAGTTATGCTTTTGCAAAGGCTAATTTTAGAATCTCTTTAGCAAAGTAGTCCCACTGAAAACGCTTCTTCTCTTCCTGAATATTGGCCATAAATTCCTCTGCTCGATTTTCTTTGAAGAAGGCCTCAATCCCCTGGGCAACAGATTCTGAATCGACCGTGCACACATACCCAACTTTTTGATGTGGCACCATTTCTGGAAGCCCGCCTACGTTAGTTACCAGCATTGGAACATCGTAGTGATAGGCAATTTGGGTTACACCGCTTTGCGTAGCTGTGAGGTATGGTTGCGCTACCAAATCGGCAGCACAGAAATAGTATTTCACTTTATCTGTATCTACAAATGTAGGCTGAATAATTATGTTGTCTTTAAGGCCATGCTTTTCAATCAACTTGATATAATGAGATTGGTCCTCATAAAACTCCCCAGCCACAACCAACTTCAGTTTTCTTCTATCCTCAATTTTGGAGATGGCCTCTAAAAGCAAACTCAACCCCTTATATTTACGGATGATTCCGAAGAAAAGAATGATGTTATCGTCTTCAGATAAATCAAGATATTTTCTAGCAAGAGACTTGTCAACCTTCTTTCCAAAGTGGTCATAAACAGGATGATAGAGCATTTTTCGTGGCTTATGAGCATCAAACTGTTTTAAATCTTCAAGTACACTATCAGACATAGCTACAAAAGAGTCGCACTGGTTTACGAAATACTGCGTGAATGGCTTATCCCCAATTCGATTTTCATGTGGAATGACATTATCTAAAATTCCTAGGACAGGAACGTTAATTTGCTTGTTTAACCATTTACAAATCGTACCCAAACATGGTCCCATAAACGGGAGCCAGAAGCGCACCACAACGAAATCAGGTTTTAACTTCTCAATTTGACGGACTGTTTTCCACCAACTTATTGGGTTTATAGAGCTAATAGTTGATTCAATTTTTACACCATCTGGCCCTAATTTATCAGCTGCTTCTTTTTGACTTGTCCCTGGGAAAAGAAAACCGGGGTACTGCATGTAGAAAGAGAAAATAGTATTTTCAATACCCTGTTTTGTGAATTCCAGAGACAAGGATTCATTCAGTTGAGCAATTCCACCACGAAGCGGAAATGCTGGGCCGATAATTACACATTTTCGGGTTGTGCCCAATTTTAATCTATTGTTTCGGCAATATGATAATTGTTCCTATCGGATGAGGATCGCGAAATCATTTCGGCCAAAAAACCAGCTGTAAACAACTGGGTTCCAATTATCATTGCCAAAATGGCAAGATAAAACAGAGGTTGGTCGGTCACTTCGCGCACCTTAGCCTCATTGGCCAAAGCAATAATCTTATCCACGATAAGCCATGCACTCACGGCTCCACCAATTAAAAACACCAGCGTTCCAAAAACCCCAAAAAAGTGCATGGGCCGTTTGCCAAAGCGGCTCATAAATGTGATAACCAACAAATCGAGTGGGCCATTGATAAAACGCTCAATTCCGAATTTGGTCACTCCGAATTTTCGTTCCTGATGTTGAACTACTTTTTCACCAATCTTATCGAATCCAGCCCATTTGGCAATTACAGGAATATAGCGGTGCATTTCGCCATAAACCTCCACGCTTTTAATAACGTCTTGTTTATAGGCTTTAAGCCCACAGTTAAAATCGTGCAGTTTAATGCCAGACATGCTTCTTGCCGCCCAATTATATAGTTTGGTGGGAACGGTTTTCGTAATAGGATCGAAGCGTTTTTTCTTCCAGCCAGAAACAAGATCAAAACCATCCTCGGTTATCATTCTCACCAGTTCTGGTATTTCCTCTGGGCTATCCTGTAAGTCAGCATCCATTGTAATAACAATATCACCTTTTGCAGCATCAAACCCACGGTTTAATCCTGCCGATTTACCATAATTTCTTCTGAAACGCAGCGCACGAATCTGTGCATACTTCTCTTTCATCTCTTGAATTACCTTCCAAGAATCATCTGTACTTCCATCGTCCACATAAACAACCTCATATTCGAAGTCGTTTTTCTGCATCACTTCATCAATCCACCTAGTAAGTTCAGGTAGCGATTCGTGTTCGTTAAAAAGAGGGATTACTATGGATACTAGCACCGCAGTTATATATCGTCAGCATCAGATGAAACGGATGCAAATGGGTCGCCTTCTTTTTTAAGAATGGCAGACGTGACAAGAGAGATAAGAAAGCCAACGAAGGTGTAACTCAATACAACCATGGCAGCCATCGGCCCGGGCTGCATGAACTTTTTGGTCATATCCATGGTCATTTCCACCTGCGAGTCCGGCATTCCGTTATTATACATCTCGTCTTCTACTCTCAAAATCAATTCCTGCAACATGTCCGGATCAATAAAACTGAAGAATACGAAGGTGTAAAAGGCAACTAGAATACTTCCGAAGAATGTAATGCCAACGCCTGTCCCCAATCCTTGTCCGTACGAAAGAATCCCATCCTGACTTGTACGCTTGGCTTGGGTTCCTATATAAATGATAGCCGCAATTACCGCATAACTGACCCATTGCACCCAACTGGCTTCGCTCATGTCGAGCAAATAAAGCACCAGTGAAATTCCAATTAAGGCCAGACCGAGAATTCCTCCCCAATTTGTAAGATGTTTCATGGTCGGTTGATTTGAAATTGCGCCAAAGATAACGGATTGTACAAGTACAGAAAACAGCTTACTGTTAAGAGTTATTAAGCTTGTTCAAACAAGAAATCCCACCCGCCTTCGCGAATGAGACCCTCTCTGTACAGACATGATGCTCGCGTCTTACAAACCAAGGAGGTCAGAGGCATTCAATGCGTCTCTATATTTACAACTGAAACGAAATCGGCAAAACCATGTGAACATTCACATGTTTACCATCTTGCATTCCAGGCGTCCAATCTGACATTTCGGAAATAACCCGAATTGCTTCAGAATCAAGGTCGTCTCGTACTCCTTTCAACACTTCAACTTGACCAACCTTTCCTTTAGAATCAACCACAAAACCGACAAATACTTTACCCGTAATATTATCATCTTTTGCAGATTTCGGGTATTCGATATTGTGAGTAATGTACTGGAACATAGCTTGAGTTCCGCCAATATATTCTGGCATTACCTCCACTCCATCCTTGTACACTTTTTCTGTTGCTTGCTCAACGGCATCTGCTGGAGTTTCTGTACAAGCTGCCATCAGGCCGATGGTAGCAATTAAAGGAACGGCAACTAAATAGCGCATGGTTCCCCACTTCGATGTTTTTTCTGAATAGATCATGTTTACTCGTTTTTTAAGGTTAATAGAATTGTAAAAACTGTTTGCAAATGAAAGTTCTGACGGTAGCCGAAACAGTTGATCCAATTGAACCTTGACGTACTGCTCCTTGGTAGAAGAAATATGTGTAAGAGCATCGGCCTGATACTCGTGGATTTCCTGAACGGTGCGCATATAGTAGGACAACAACGGGTTGAACCAGAACAGAATGCGAATAAAACTGAGCCAAAGCACATCGTACGAATGTTTAAGCCGAACATGTGCCATTTCGTGCTTAAGAATGGTTTCTAGATTACCCGAAGAGAGTTTCTTCGGAAGATGAATGATTGACAAAAACGAGAATGGCCCAGCCTTGTCCGAACGATGCACCAACTCCCCCATCACAATCGCTGATTCGGAGTTGGAAAGCAGCTTCATCAAGCTCGAAATGGAGCGAACAAACAACCACAACGCCACCAACGCACCGAGAGCATAAATAATGGAATATATATTAATTGGAAGTGACAAAGCTTCAGTCGGAATGGTTCCATTTCCGACTTCAACCGCTGGCAATTGTAAGCCAATTAACTGTTGTGATGTGAATCTTCCAATTGGAAGAAATGGAACCAGCAACGAAATGGCTGAACCAACCAACAGGTACGCACGGTTCAAACCATGAAAGGTATTCTTGGTTAGCAACAGTTTGTAGCTGAACCATACCACTAGCAACGAAATGTTACTGATTAATAGAAATCGATTAAATTCTCCCATTTCATTTTTGTTGTTGAGACGCATTGAATGCGTCTTGTGCATGTTTTCATAAAAGGCGCGAGCATGGTGTCTCTACCCATTTTGTCCTTTTTTAGCCTCAATTACCTTCATCAGCTCGTCCATTTCCTTCACCGTCATATCGTTGTCTTTCACAAAAAATGATACGAGATTTTTAAACGAACCATCGAAATAATTCTTTACCAACTGCCCAGCCGTGTGCTTCGTGTAATTCTCTTTTGAAACCAAAGGAAAGTACTGATGCGTTTTCCCAAAAGCCTTGTAACTCACAAATTCCTTCTTCTCCAAAATGCGAATGATAGTACTAACGGTATTGTACGCAGGTTTCGGCTCTGGAAACTCTTCAATTACATCCTTCACGAATGCTTTCTCCAATTTCCAGAGCGCATGCATCACCTGTTCTTCCGCTTTTGTCAAATCTTTCATGCCATCAAAAATATAACTAATTATTTAGTTATACAACTAAGCTATTAGTTAATCTTGATTCTAAGCTCAAATTGATGTATTATAACCTGAGTTCGACCTAATGGCTGCGGGTCAGTTCGAGTGATTTTGCCTAGCAAAATTGTATCGAAATCGGTTTGATTTCAGCCCAAAAAGCTGATTCTCGATATAAAATTTCGGTGAAATTTCACTCGAATTGACACTTTTTGGTCTACAAACCGTAGGTCTAACTCAGGTTCGTACGTGAGAAATGAAATCCGAAATACTAAACTGTGAAATCCGAAACATTTCGAGCTTAATTTTTTAGGATTTAGTGCTTCTCGCGCTTCGTGCCTTTCTCCTCGGCTTATCCAGTTAGAATAACGTGATAGGGCTACCCCTTTAAATCTCAGACCGTAAATAGATTACGATGTGCGAGTGGATGTTTGTCAAAAATAACAGCTATGAAGATAAACAAGAAACTCGCTTGTGAAGAATTCAGGAACAGATTCGGTACTGCATAGAATTTGATGGCGTTTATGACCTGATTTTGTGTGCTTTGGGCTACTTTTAGTGTGTGTATTAGAAAATCAATGTATTTTCTTATTTCTGGTTCGGCCAATTGCTCGGGTTCTGTATTTGGGAAATGAAAATAGTACAAAATTTCCGAAGGAAAAGTGTTGTTCGAACTGCCAAGAGCAACCCAAGCGGTTGCTTTTTTTGGCTAGGTAGCACACCACAAGCACCGGGATGAATGGCAGTTATTTCTCAAATTTGCATGTGATGGAAAATCCCAATGCCAACATTAAAGAAGGTTTTTATTCAAAACTTTTTGCTCGGTTCTATGATCCGTTCATGGAATCGATGGAACAGAAAGTGCTTGGTGGTTACCGTAAGCAATTACTTGAACCGTTAAGCGGTGATATTCTTGAAATAGGTTCGGGCACGGGTGTCAATTTCAAACTCTACCCGCAAGGTTGTCATGTTCTGGCAAGTGAGCCGTCTGAACACATGCTGAAATACGCACAGGAGCGTTTGAAGATGGAACCTGTATCTGCTGATATAGAAATCGTGCTAGCAGGTGTAGGTAGCGATGAGTTAGAAAAAAAAGTGCCGGAAGGAGGATTTGATGCCATCGTTTGCACGCTTGTTCTTTGCACCATTCCTGAGCCCGAAAAGGCAGTCCAAAGTTTCAAGCATTGGCTGAAACCAAATGGGAAGTTGATTATTCTAGAGCATGTGCATGCCAAGACCAACCCTAGAAAGATGGTGCATAACGTGCTTAACCCAGCTTGGAAATATTTTGCAGAAGGATGTCATTTGAACAGAAATACGGCTCAAATGCTACGAGATTCAGGATTTGAAGCAGAGTGGGAGCATGACTTTACTAAGGTGATGCCTTTTCATGTTTCGGTGATGAGCTTGAAGGGATAGATTAGAGGCCCAATTCCGTCACAAGTACACTCTTTTCTACAAGGCCAATGTGTTGCCAAGTAACTTCCCCATCCTTATAAACGAAAAATGCTGGGATTTCAGTAACGTCAAGCGCTTTCATTAATGCATCATTTTCGTCTGCATTTAGTTGTATAAAGTTGTATTTTCCCTTTGCTTCGATTTCTAGTTCAGCCAACATTGGCTTCATTTTTCTACACGGGCCGCACCAAGGAGCGTAAAAGTTTACCAGCACAGGAACATCAGCTTTAATCATCTTATCGTATGAAACTTTGCTCGTGCCTGCAGGTTTCGAATAATTACCAATTGTTTCTGTCGGCAAGCCAGCGCGTTTCCATGCTATCATGCCGCCTTTCATGTCGTAAATCTCTGTGTACCCCATTCTTGCAAGCTTTTTTGTGGCGCTACCACTTCTACCGCCAGAAAGACAATAGACGAATATCGGACGAGTCTTGTCCAATTTGTCGATGCTCTCAGCAAAACTGGCGGACCGAAAATCGATATTTACTGCTCCCTTTACATGGCCTCCAGCAAATTCTCCAGCAGTGCGCACGTCAACAACTTGAGCTGTCGATTGTTGATTTATTAATTCTTGGAATTTAGCGGGAGGAATGGCTTGCTGTGCTGCGCTTCCGCAACCGCTAGCTGCAAGTAGTAAAAAGACAAAAATGCTCTTGATGTATGTCATGATGTTTATTGTAGCTGCAAAATTAAATTGAATCGTGTCAAACAAAACTAACTTTAGTTACATAAGCGATTAAAAAACTTAACTAATCATAGTTGAATAACGACCTTTACACACATGGAAAACGGCTTGAATATTCCAACCCTCGATGTTCCTCGAATTGTAATTATCGGAAGCGGTTTTGCCGGGCTCAAACTGGCAAAGGGAATTGACAGTAAATACTATCAAACTGTTCTTATCGATAAGAACAACTACCATACGTTTCAACCATTAATGTATCAGGTGGCAAGTTCTGGGTTAGAACCAGATTCTATCGCTTATCCGCTTCGCAAAGTCTTTAAAGACAAAAAACGATTCCATTTTAGAATGGCCGATGTGCTTAATGTTGATGAAGATTCCAAAACGCTTCAAACTTCAATTGGACCCATTAAGTATGATATACTAGTGATTGCTACCGGTGCGGATTCGAATTTCTTCGGAATGGAGAATGTGAAAAAGTACAGTATGCCGATGAAAAATTTGGTTGAATCGCTAAATCTGCGCAGCAGAATTCTCAACAATTTTGAGAAGGCTCTCAATACAACCGACCTCTCCGAACAAGAAGCTTTAATGAGTTTTGTGATTGTAGGTGGAGGGCCAACCGGAGTTGAATTAGCCGGAGCATTAGCCGAACTCAAAAAGCAAATACTACCCAAGGATTATCCAGATTTGGACATCCGAAGAATGCAGATTCATATTGTGGAAGCAGCGGACCGATTGCTTGCCAATATGAGTAAAACGGCTTCCATCAAAACAGAGAAGTTTTTGAAAAAGATGGACGTTAACGTATGGCTCAGAACACAGGTGAAGGACTATGATGGAAAAGAGGTCATTACCAATAAACACGTTTTTAATAGCCAAACACTTATTTGGGCTGCTGGAGTTCAGGGCGCACCACCAGCTGGATTAAACGCAACTATTGTTCGAGGAAATAGAATCCTGACCGATGAGTTTAATGAGGTAGTGGCCAAGGAAAGTGTTTTTGCCATTGGCGATGTGGCGCAAATAAAATCTGAAGAAGCACCAAATGGACATCCGATGTTAGCGTCTGTTGCTGGTCAGCAAGGTTCTCAGTTGGCCAAGAATCTGAATGCTTTGGTGAAGAATAAACCTATGAAGCCGTTCAGCTATAAGGATAAGGGTACGATGGCTACAATTGGTAGAAACTTGGCTGTGGTTGATTTGCCGTTTTTTAGCTTTTCAGGTCTTTTTGCTTGGCTTACTTGGATGTTCGTACACCTCATGCTTCTGGTTGATTATCGTAGCCGCTTAGTGGTGTTTGTAAACTGGGCATGGAGCTATGTAAACTATGACAAAGGCACCCGATTGATAGTAAGGAAAGAGGAGTAGTTGACGGTTTGCACCAAGACCTTCAAGGTTTTTAAAACCTTGAAGGTCTCAAAGTGACTACCCACCCTCCAACGTTCTACTTGAAGGCGTTTTTTCTTTATTCTTTCTGAAATCAAACTTATGATTGAATGTAAGCCAGATTACGTGGTCTTGCAGAAAAACGTTGGGTTTGGTTGTAGTGCCAAACTGATAGTTGTACAGCAAAGCAATTTCTGTATGCTCAGAGATTCTGAATGAAGGCCCGACAATCATGCGATTCTGATCCAAAATGTTGTACTCAACGTCTTTGCCAGCATTCAGTAAAAACTCATCAGCCAGAATAATAAATAGCTTCCTTTCGGGATGATTTTTTGATAAACTCACAACCGGTGCAGCAACTTGAAACTTAAATCTTACTCGAGCAATAAAAGGGAAAAGGGAATCCGCTCTTGTATCTCGTTGCACACGTTCCTCAATTCGCAATCTGTTGGTAATCTCCACCCCTGAAAATATGTGTTCTGAAATAACTTCTTGATGCGGACGATATTCCAGAACACTTAGTTTAGAGTCTGTGAAACGACCACTATGCGCAAACCCAACTCCGACTTTCCATTTTGGATGCACGTTATACGTACCGCCAACTCTAACGATATACAGGGTAGGCTCTTGAAACGCATTGCGTACTCTAAAACCAGCATCAGCCAAGACATTAACGCGTTCGCTTACCCTAAACTGAGCATAGTTATGAAGCCATTGATGGTCAGCTCGAATCGTTTTCGTACGCTGAGCAATTCCGAAAAAGGGAATGAATGAAATAAAGAGTAATCCAAGTAAAAATCTCATTATAAGTCTTAATTCAGAGGTGTTAAATTACATTGATTCGGTTTAATGGCTGAATCAATTGTCAATGTTACGGAACTCAATTAATTACGAATCGATTTTGCCATGTAGAGTGTTGTGATATATTTGTGAATTCAGAAACCCACAATCCCACTATTCAATGTCGTTTTTTAAGTATGTGATTGCCGCATTATTCCTATGCGCAAGTTTTACCGATTCGTATTCTCAGAAGAAAATCAGCCGGTCTGATGATGTAGAGGTATTTACCAGCAAATCAACTAAACGAAAAGCCAAACAAACGATAGATGGGTTTGAGAAAGTAGAAAGAGATAATTATGTAATCCGCCTTTGGTCAAAGACAGGAGGTTACGAATACGTGACCTATGATCGGGAACTGAAAATTGTTGACGACTATGTTGAACAAGAAGGTGAGGAAGAGGACGATAAACGACCAAAGAAAAGCCGTGACAGGGAAAAAGAACACAAGCATTCCTTCGCGTTCGATTTTGGCGAAAACAGCTATGAATTCAAAGGGATTGTTGAGGCTGATGAAAAGCTAAATGTGTTCACAATTGCTGAGTTAGATGAAGATGGTAATGAGTCTGATACACCTACCGAACTCGGCAGAATAGAAGGCGATGACTTTTATAAAAAAGTAAGCAATTCATACATGACTCAACGGCTTTCTGAGGATGGCGAAAAGCTGCTTCTGCTTTACAAATTGGCGGAAAGACGAGACAAGAACAATGAAAAAGTATTGCGTTTTAGACTGATGACCTTTAACCTAGATATGGAGCAATTGATGGATGAGGTTGTTGAATTTGAAGACAAGAGAGGTCGCGTGCTAGTAGGAGGAGAAGGTTGGTTGACATCTTCAGATCGTTCGGCTTTTAGATTGCGAAATGACGGTTCGGTGCATGTTTGGGCTCGTGTTGATAAGGGAAGAAGTCAAAAGAAGGAAACACGGTTCGACCTTCTGTTGTATCGCTTTTCAGATAGCGGAGTTGTTAGAAGTACAGTCAAGAATGTTAATACCAATCATTGGAATTCTACATTCTTGGATGGTGAGATTGTAATGTTGTCCACCTGGGGTTACAAAGGGTACAAGTTTATGGGACGATGGGGTCCTGACCCAGGTCAAGAAGGGTTTCTTCTTGCTAGGTGGAGCGGAGAAGAGGGAGATAAGGCTAAGCTGTCGCGCATAAAATTCGGAGCGAAACACCTGTCTCAAAATCATCCTAAAAAGTATGCAACCAAATTGAAAAAGAAGGAGGCTAAAGGGAAGCCTGTTCTAGCGCCATACTATTCTATTGATGAAATTCGAGTGATGGCTAACGGTTCGCTATTTATCCTTGGTCAGGAGCGATATACCGTTACCACCCATACAAAACACAGCAGTTATACGCGCTATTACTACAACGACATTCATGCGTTCAACATCACATTGGATGGTGATGTGAATTGGAGTTACGTCATTCCAAAAGCGCAGATGACTGGTGGGTATGGCGGTGGCGGTGGTCATACTACAAAGGTTATTGGTAGTAAGGTTTACACCATCTTCAACGATAATTTTAGAAACTACGAGAAGGGCTGGACACCGTTTAAGAAAAAGCCATATCGTTTTTCAGGAATTGATAATCCTGTGGCTTTGGTAACGTTTGACATGAGCGACCCTGGGGCCAAACAAAAGCGACAACTCCTATGGAAATCGAGAGCCGCAGGTGGGCTTTTTGACCCGGAGAAGTTCTATAGCGATGATGGCGAAGATTTCGGACTACTCTACATTCAAGCTGGTAAGTTGAAACAGCGGTTGTTGCGATTGGATTTTAAATAATATGCTTATCCGCAACTTTCCCCAACGGGATAAATATCACCTGCTGTTTTCATCAATGCCTGAAAATAATTTGCAATGGACAATTGGCGATAGACAATTTGCAATCTGCCGTGCGGGCCGGTTCAATACGTGAACAAGGGTTTCGCCCGCTAAAGAAAATGAATTTGAAAAACGGTCAACTCTTTTTAGGCATTGACAAATTGCCGATCGGAAATTGCAAATTGTCCATCGCAAATAAGATTGACCGCCTATTTTCAGTAATTGGGGAAACAAGCGGATAATCATTTTAAATAATTCACGACTTCATGCTCGTCCTTCAGAACTGAAGTTGCCAATCAAATAGGGGAGTGAAGTTCGTCCGTTTTAACGGAAGGAATTGAGAAGGTTACCTCAAAAGATTGATGTAGCCTTCCAACGTTTTCAGTTCATCACGCCAAGTGTACGCGCGAATTTTGTACGCGTAAACATCATTGTTCTGTAACACGCCTTTGTAGTAACCGTCCCAGCCTTGCTCTTCATCAGTAGTGAAGAAAACTTCTTCGCCCCAGCGATTAAATATGCGGAACTCTTCAAGTTGCTTGATACCCCAACCTTCTAAAGTAATCACATCATTCGCACCATCACCGTTAGGAGTAAATGTGGTTGGCATGGCCAAAAATGTTTCAGGATAGATGTCAACGGTGTAATCAGCGTTGGCCGTAAAACATCCGAGGATGTCTGTTACAGAAACCGAATAAACAACCTTCTCCAACGGTTGAATACAAGGACTGCCACACGTATCGCAATCCAATCCATCAGTAGGATTCCACTCAAAAATGTAAAGCCCAGCTTCTGCATTAATGGGCAGACAAACCGAATCGCCAATTACAATTGTGGTATCCCAATCTGAGAGTACGAGCGGGTTTATGACGAAGATTGCAGTTGTATCGCTATTTGCACAACCGTTAGTGTCAACCACCGAAACTGCGTAGTCTGCGGTAAGCAAAGGCATAGATGAAGTAGTCACAGCATTTGTGTCTGCAATGTCTTCAACCGAGTACCAAACATAATTGGAGGTCGGCTCTGGATTTGCCACACTAATCTGACCTGTGTTTCCTTCGCAAATGGTGTCTCCTACAGCCATCACTTCCGGTATAGGATGCAGCGTAAGGGTTTTAATCATGGTGTCATTACAACCCAATAGAATATTGGAAACGCCCAGCGAAACCTCGTATGTTCCAGGCTCAGGATAAACCAACATTCCAGGTTCTTCAACGGTGCTGGATAGACCGAAACCAAACTCCCAGAAATAAGTGTCTGCATTCAACGAATTATTCTCAGTTAGAATATCTTGAAAGCATACCGCAATAGATGTATCAATCTGATTGTTCAAACTGAAACCTGCCACCACTTCGTGTAGAAAAATCGGAATAGTTGATTCATCGGGGCAACCGCCTTCAAGCCCATAAACAACCAACTTCCCTACAGTTTCTCCATTTGGTGGCACAAATGTGTACGTGTGCGAAACGGGGTCAACATTGGTTGCTGAATTTCCATCGCCAAAATCCCAAACCCAATCATATACTTCGCTCGTATCAGTTAACGTAAAGGTGATGGCTTCTCCTCTGCAAATGAGGTCTCTGTCTATCGTGAAAGAACCTTCGGGGCCAATTACGTTGTAAACGCGTTGTGTTGTATCGGCACAACCGTAAGGCGTGTTCACAATCATCGTAACCGTGTATTCTCCACTCACATTGTAGAGCGTTCCGGCTTGCACACCAGTTGCTGTGTTGCCTCCATTACCAAAGTTCCATTGGGTGGTATGAGAAGGCGGTGTTGCGGTTGTATCGGTAAAAACTACGTTTTGCGGATTACAGAACACCGCTAACGTATCTCCGTCTGTGGTAAAGCCCGCCTCTGGATAGGCTTGTACGTTCACCGTTTTCGTAGTTGAGTCCATACATCCCGTTGCGGTTTCAGTATAAACTACCGATACCAGATACGTTCCGGGGTCGTCAAATTGATGTGAAGGGTTTTGGATTTGGCTGGTATTTCCATCCATGAAATTCCAAGCGAAGGAAAGGTCGATGCCGCTAGGTTCAGAAGCTGTGAAATTCACGCTATTACCGACACAGATGTTCGGAAAGAACGGGTTTGAATTCACATTACTCTGCAATTGGTACATCGTAATTAGTTGTTGCGCAGCGGTATCTATACAACCAACGGCATTCTCCACAATCAAGAACGTGAAAATGGAATCTTGAAAGACAGAATAGTTATGCGTTGGGTTTTGATCTGAAGAGAAACTGAGGTCTCCAAAGCTCCAGCCCCAAGACGTAATTGTAGTGTCTGAAGTTGAATTGTCCGTAAAATCAACATCCGTGGGAGCGCAAATTGTATTGTCTGAAATACTGAAAGCTGCATCAATTCCTGAAATAAGAACATTTGACTGAGCGGTGTCTTTACAGCCATTGATATCTGTTACAATGAGAGTTACACCAAAGTCTCCGGTGGTTGGAAATGGAATAGGATAAGATGCATCGGTTGTGGTTATCGGCCGCATGGATGGATCGTCAAACTGCCAGGTGTAGCCGCTCCAGCATTGTGAGTAAACATCTTGCGATAACGATGCGTCAAATGGGCTGTCAACACCTCGGCAAATAATGCTGTCAGATTCAAACTGCGCTTTTATATCACGGATGTAAACAGTGGCCGAATCATAGGAAGTTGGACAACCAGTAATGGAGTTGATGGCCGTTAAAACCACTGTATAATCGCCTGTGGCAGAATACGTATGAAGCGGGTTTGGGTCTGTGGAAGTGTTTCCATCGCCAAAGTTCCATTCAATTTCGGTTGCATCGTGGCTTCGGTCTTCAAACGCCACATCAAATGGAGCATCACACTCGCAATTGAAAAACATTTCAGCAACCGGGCCATCAACCTGAATCATGTCATTGATGGTTGTGGTAGAGTAACAGCCATTGAAACCTACAATGAGCGAAACGTCCATCGGCCCCGTTTCATTCGTGTATTGCCACGTAGGGTTTGGGTCGTCAAAACAATGGAATTGCCTATTGGATTCTGAGTAATAGTGCCAATAATCAACACTATCAGAAAGTGCCGTTTGGTTGGTGAACTGAACAGGGTCTCCCGGACAGACTGTTGTAATATCAACCGTAAAATCAGGTGTCAGTTGCTCACCTACAATTGTGATAACGTTATAAGATGTATCGGTGCAGCCAGCTGAGTTTACAATTATGAGATAGGATGTGTAGTGTCCGGGTTGCGTGTACGTTACAGTTTGGTCTGAACCATCATTGGAGTTTACAACAGAGCCATCTCCCAAGTACCATTCCCATGATACGATGTCTTCTTTGGATGTGCTCGAATCGGAAAATGTTACCGTTAGCGGTGCACAGCCATCAACCACACTAGGAAAGAAAACTGCATTGGGCAGCCAGAGCGTATCGGTATAGAAAACCGTGTCGCGGCATCCTGCCGATGAAACAATTATCAAACGGGTTTGCAGCGTGTCCATTCCGTACCAACTGTAAACGTTGGTGTCATTATAGCTATAGGTGTGAATTGGATTGGTATTCGTACTGAAAGTCGAATCTCCAAACATCCATTCGTAACTGGCATAACCTCCATTTGCGGGAGTAAACTGTACGTCCATTGGTTCCACACAAGCGTAATCTGGAGTAGAGGTAAATTCTGCCGATGGGTCTTCAACAAATATCTGAACAGTTAGGTCGCTTGAGCATGCACCAGAACTAGTGGTTAGCGTTACATCTTGTAAACCAGGTGTATTGAAATCAACCCAAGGCTCTGCTAGCGATGTGATTACAGGCGTATTTCCAGCGGCAAAAATCCATTGGTAGAAACCAGAAGAAGATAAGTTGTCCATTTGAACCGAATCACCCAAACAGACCGTATCAGGAATGGCAAAATCCGTTGTAGGTGAACCTATAGTTACAACTCGCTGAAATGTTGATTCACAATCGTTGGCATCGGTAGCTGTTAGGGAAATTGTGAAAGTTCCGTTCTGAGAATAGGTCTGCGGGGCTGGGTCTTCGTCTGAAGATGTATTACCATTTCCAAAATCCCAAGCGTAAGTAACAGGTGGAGAAGCCGAGCCGCTATTGTTAGTAAAAGATACGTTCAATGGCGGGTCGCAAGCTGTTGCAGGGTTGGGTGAAGTGGTGAAACTGGCTACCGCACCTTGGGTAACAATAATTGCATCTTGATAAACTTCCGTTGCATTACAGGAAGGTAAATTAGTTTGAATTTCGAGGGAAACGTAAAATGAACCGGGCGTTGTAAACCAATGGCTAGGAGATGAACCGCTTGCAATACTTCCATCTCCAAAAACCCACGTGTATCCAGTAATATTTACGCCAGAACCAACTGTAGTCACATCAGCAAAGCTTACATTCAACGGAGCACACCCAGTTGTTGGGTTGGCTGTGAATTCTGGAACAGGCTGTTCGTAAATGTTTATAGTAATTGTTCCAATAATTGGCCCACCTGATGATGCACTATACTCAACTATATACGTTCCAGCCGAGGTAAACGTGTTCGTTGGATTTGCTTGATTGGCAGTTGCGCCATCACCAAATACCCAAAAATGCGTTGCCCCTCCGACAGGGGCACTAAAACTCACCGTTAACGGAACACAACCTTGTGTAACATCCGAAGTTTGTGAGAATGAAATTTGGGCTGCAAGGAGTAAAAAAAGAAGCAACCAAACAGTCCGCATACGTTTAAGTGGGTAAGTGTACAATAAGAAACGTGAAAGTAAAAAAAAGGATGCCTATTCACATTGAGCAATCGCTTTGTACCGTTTTGCTAAATACATTTGTCTTATACTCGCAAAACATTGTTGTTATTACATAGATGAGAATAATCCAACAAAAGTTACAAGTCACATTTGCCCTCCTCTTATTGATGGCTTTTGGTTTCATACTCACGAGTTTTCATTCGCTAGAAGAAGAGCCACGGTCAGAACTTCCCTGTCTCAACAAGCGATTCTCTATCCTAGTTCATATCGTAAAAGACACATTGGGTATGCCTAATGTAACTGAGGCTGAGATTCAGAGTGAGGTAGATGGGATGAACGCTTATTTCGATGACATCTGTGTATCGTTTGAGATATGCGAGTTCAATTATATCGACAATTTTCAATGGGACACATTGGATGCTGTGGGAGGTTTTAGATGGAATCAGATGTTAACTGCGCATCATGAGGATTTCCGTATTAACGTGTTTTACGTGCAACATATAATCGACCCTCCCGGAGTTGCTGGTTTTGCCGATTTGGGCGGAATCAACAACACTGGTGGAGGCGGTATTTGCGTAAAAAAACCGGGAGGAGCACTTTTGCACGAAATGGGGCATTACTGGGGATTGCCACATACGTTTGAAGGGAACGGAACAGAATTGGCCGATGGTAGCAATTGCCAAACGGAAGGTGATGGTTTCTGTGACACACCAGGTGATCCTTATGTTCCTTTTGACCCACCTGGTGATTATATCAATGGTGATTGCATTTTCGTAAGCATGTTGCAAGACGCCAACGGGCAATTCTATGATCCAGATGTGGGGAATGTGATGTCTTATTATGGTTGCGATTGCCACTTTAGCTATGAGCAATATTGGCACATGGCCAATACGTATTCGAATAATCTAACGCCCAATGGGCAGTATATGTGGTGATTTTGGTTTATAGATTTAATAAAGAAATAAAGCCGATAGAACGAGACCTTGAAGGTTTTAAAAACCTTGAAGGTCTTTGCGCTAAATAGTTGTAAGTTGATAAAACCGATAAAGTCAATACAGTCCAGTTTGCAGGGAATTTTCTCTGTGCTGCTCTGTGCCTCCTTATTTTTTCTCTGTGAAAAGACACATGCGCAGGACATTCACCTTACGCAGTTCTACACAAATCAGCAGAACTTAAATCCAGCAATGGTTGGGATGTATGATGGTGCGTACCGAGCGGTTGGAAACTATCGCTATCAATGGCCCGAAATCAATAAACCCATTACTACGGGAATGGTTGGGTTTGATAAAAAATTTTTCTTTTTCAAGGATGAGATTGATGCTGGAATCCTCGTTGCCAACGATAACTATTCTGGTTTTGCGCTAAACACGACCAAAATATTCCTGACCGGTGCTTACAAGAAGATAATTAAAGGGCATGAAGTAAGAGCAGGAATTCAGCTGGGCGCGGTCATTAAAAGCACGGATCTCAGTTCGCAGACATTCCCAGATCAGTGGGCATATCAAGATGGAATTTTTGACCCGACTATTTATAATGGGGAAGACAACCTGAATGGTTCTCAATCTTATTTTGATATGAATTTGGGAGCAGCATGGAGTTATAAGTTCAAGAAGTTCACACCAACGGTTGGTTTCTCCATCTTCCATGTAACGCGACCTAAAGACACGTATTTCACTACTCAAACTGAGAGATTACGAACGCGCCAATCTGTTCAGGTTTTGGTAGATGTTCCAATTAACGCCTCTATTTCGGCAGAGCCCAAGTTCATGTATATGTGGACGACCAAGGTGTCGGATATGTTATTGGGAACGAACGTGAAGTATCACATCAAAAATGCAATGGTGAAGAACGTTTACCTAGGAGTTCTTTATCGCGGAGGTTTTGGCCGAAATAGCGATGCAATTTCTCCAGTTGCTGGTTTTCATATTAAGAATTTTGACATTGGACTTAGCTACGATGTGAACGTTTCTAAGCTCAGCGCTCAAAGCAGTCGTAAGACAACTTTCGAGCTTTCCATCATTTATACCGCACCAGTTTTTCTACCTAAAAGTCTCGCCATCCCTTGCGACAGATATTGATTCATCTTTTCGGTAAAGGAGCTTTGGCTTCAGTTCTTCTGCTAGCAGGAGTTGAATTCTCTTCTGCACAATCGGGTCTTCCGAACACAGAGAAATTGAGCATTAGAAAGGTGCGCGGATTAGCCACCAATTCGCTCCGAATGGGCGATACGTATTCAGCACTTGTTTACTACAAAGAGTGGTCTAAGCGGAAACCCGAAAATGTGGCAGTCAGTTTTCAGCTGGCCGAGTTGTATCGAAACAGTCGCGACTACGCCCATGCATCTGAATCTTATTGGAAAGTGTTGAAGTCCAATGGTGGTGTGAGCAAATATCCAATGGCCTTGTTTTACGCGGGTGATATGGATATGCAAACTGGAAAGTATGCAGAGGCAAAGAGTAACTTTATCAAGTTCAAGCGGATTGCATCGGAGATGAAAGAAGGGTGGTGGAAGAAACTAACCTTGAACAAGATTGAAGGCTGCGAATACGCCATTTTGCTGCAGGATTCAGTCAACTCTGCGGAGGTGAAACATCTGGGTACCAGCATTAACAAGGCTCACATAGAGTTTTCACCAATTCCACTAGATTCAACAACACTTATTTATGGTTCGTTGGTTAGCGATGAGGTGGAATTCTATGATTTGGATGAAGTTGATAGCACGCAAATTCCAACGCGGAAGTTCTATTTGGCCAAGAAGGAAAACGGAAAATGGTCTTCAAAAGGAGAATATACCGACCCAATTGGAGAATCGGATGCACATATTGGCAACGGAGCGCTTTCTCCTGATGGAAATCGATTCTATTTTACGCAATGCCGTGAGAATTTTCAAGGCAAGGTTATTTGCCATTTATACTTTTCAGTTAAGGAAAATGGTACTTGGGGAGAGCCGACTAAAATGAATGAGTCCATTAATCTTCCGAATTATACTACCACGCAACCGACTATTGGTCGCGAATCGAAGCGTAATCAAGAAGTTATTTATTTCGTGTCCGATCGTCCCGCTGGAAAAGGTGGAATGGATATTTGGTTTACAGAATTTCATGCCCGAACCAAGCGATTTAGGGAGCCGAAGAATGCTGGGGCAGCCATCAACACTCCCGGCACAGAATTTACTCCGTATTACGATATTTCTACCCACAGTTTGTACTTCAGTACAGATGGGAAAGTCGGTTTGGGAGGCTTAGATGTGTACAAGGTGGAGGGTGAGAAATCAAAATGGCAAAAGGATTCAATCGAGCACATGGGAAAAGCCATTAACTCACCAGCCGATGATTTTGATTTTGTATTGAACAAAGACCGACAGACTGGGTTTTTGGTGTCAAACCGTGAGGGTGGAGTGGCTTTGATGAACGCCACTTGTTGCGATGATATTTACTCATTTGAGTTCGTTGAATATGTCAATATTCAACTCAATGGGTTAGTGATGGATTCGGTCTGCTTGGATGACGTTGACATCTTTCTTTACATGAAAGACCCGATTACGGGGGAGAAATATTTGGCTGAAGAATTGAAAGGAAACCCATGCTTGTTCAAGTTTACACTGGAGCCTGACCGCGAATACACGATTGAAGCGAAAAAGGTTGGCTACTTTAATGATGTGCTTGAGATTAGTACTAAGAATCTTACACCAGCAGATACATTGAGTAAGGAGCTGAAGTTGGCTAAAATTCCTAAAAAGCCGATTGTGTTGAATGGAATCAACTATGGTTATGACAGCGCAGACCTTACAGCATCAGCTAAAGAAAGTCTGGATACTGGTTTGTATCCGATTATGACGGAAAACCCTCAAATAATCATTGAACTTTCGTCTCACACCGATTCAAAAGGTTCTGACGATTACAACCTAAAGCTCTCTGAAAGACGCGCTAAGAGCGTTGTCGATTACATGATTTCCATGGGAGTAACCTCTAATCGTTTGGTAGCCAAAGGATATGGTGAGACAAAACCGATTTCGGCAAACGAAAAGCCTGATGGTTCAGATAATCCAAAGGGACGAGCGCTGAACAGAAGAACAGAATTCGAGATTATCGGAGAGCTATCGGAAGATGAGTATCTTCCAGAACAAGATTAATGAAGTCGGCATCGCTAGGGCAAATTAGGAAAGAGCTCAAAACACTTTCGAGAGAAGAAATTGTTGAGTTGTGCGAAAAACTCATCAAGTACAAGCGCGATAATAAGGAGCTACTCAATTATCTCATTTTCGAATTTGCTAATGAGGATGCCTACGTTGAGGCGATAAAAGCGGAAGTTTCGGAAGCTTTTGAAGCCACAAATACACGCGGATTTTACCTTGCCAAAAAGAGCATAAGACGCGCCTTACGAATAGCTAACAAGTACATTAAGTACTCAGATGTTCCAGAAACAGAACTGGATGTACTGCTTCATTTCTGTGAGGAATTACGCGGCTTAGGAATAGACTTTAGAAGAAGCAAAGTCATGCTTAATCTGTACGAAAGGCAGCTCGTTAAAATAAACGACATCTATTCTAATCTGCACGAAGATCTTCAATTCGAATTTCGAGAGAGGGTGGAGGCTGTATCGGTTATAAACCGCTGAAATTATTGGCTTCATCTTTCTTCTTGAACAAGTGGATTTTTATCGATCCTTGATGACTACCTTCAGAATAGTTCCGTATTTCTGTGGTTGTAATATCGTATGCGTACCCTATCGTGAACCACTTAAACTGTAGGTCTGTGCTAACCACAATTGCGTCTCCTGTTCGATAAACCGCTCCAATATTAATTCGCTGAAATGCCTTGCTCAGATTGTCGAATCCAACCCAGAGCCCAACATCAACTTGGTTAATATTCAAATCGGTTTTGTAAAATATTTTAGGCATAATCCGGATTAGATTCCCAAAATGGAAGTCATAACTAGCAACTGTGTACAGATGTGGTACAAGTGTGATGGTTGAAACTGCGTTTTGGTCGGTTAGGGCAAGTTTTTCGCCTGTAATTTGGTTAGCACCAAACCCAAATATCAAATGACGAAATCGGTATTGGATTCCGAGCCCCATCACAAAAGCATAAGCAGCCTGATTTGAACTGATAATATTCGGATCGCTGCCGTCTATTGGGTCAAGTTTGGTTCCATCTAAAGCAGAATTCTGAAAGCCAAGATGTATGCCTGGAATTAGTTGATGTGCATTTGCAATTACGAATCTGTAGGCATAGCCCAATTTAAACTCATTAATTTGTTGAGCTCCGAGTTGATTATTCAAATATGAAAACCCGAATGAGCTGTTGATTTTGGCAACCTCATACGAAGCATTGGCCCAACTAACCACTGGTGCACCATCAAATCCAACCCACTGCCTGCGGTGCTCCCCAGATATGTTCAGCTTGTATTGATTGACCATCAATGCTGGATTATAAAACGGGTTTGAATCGTAGTTGAGTGAGGTCTGTGGTTCTTGCTGCCCAAAGCAGAAAATTGGCAGTAATGCAAAAATCAGGAGAAGTCTCATGTTTCAATGGTTTGTCGAATATACAACAAACTGTTGTCCGATTGAAGAGTTGTCTATCGTTAACTTTCAATTCTCTAATCAAACATGCGCTAAAACGTCAGATAGTCCTAGTACATATATGGTTCAAGAAGGAACCACGGAAGAAGGCTAGATAGATTTATCGAGGTAACCGATGGGCGATAATACCGTGCACAAAAGCCCCTAATATGGCAAACCCAATAACGACCAACATCACAGGATACCCTGCTCCAACATTTACGAATAGCGGGCCAGGGCATGCTCCAGTCATAGCCCAGCCTAATCCAAAGATTATTCCTCCCGTCAAGCCACTTCTGTATAAAGGTGGTTTCTGAGGGAATTTCATCGATTCACCTGTTATACTTTTCAATCCCGACCGTTTTAGGATAGTCATACATACGGCACCTACAACAACTGCAGATCCGATAATCCCATACATGTGAAAAGCCTGAAACCGAAACATTTCCTGAATCCTGAACCAGGAAACAGCTTCGGACTTAACCATTACAATCCCGAAAATCACGCCTGCTAGTATGTAGAGTACGCTTCTCATGGTGTAAGAATCAAAGGGATTAGAAAATGAGTGCTTACTAAACCACCAATGAAAAAACCTATGGTTGCTATCAATGAAATCAGTTGCATGCCACTTAATCCTGAAATTGAATGTCCGGAGGTACAACCACCTGCATAGCGCGTTCCGAATCCAACCAGAAAACCTCCTAGACAGAGCATGATAAGCCCATTAGAACTCAAAAGAAAATTCCAATTGAAAATATCCATTGGCTGAAGTCCGGTTGTGTCAGTAATTCCTAAAGATGAAATAGAAGCTATGGCCTCTGAACTTAATTCGATTGAATAGTTCTCGATAGTAAGCCAGTTGGCCGCAACGAAACCGCCTATGACAGAGCCCAGTACGAATAGCAAATTTAGCATGCGCGTTTCTAAATCTACTCGGAAGTAGTCAGAGATTTTTCCAGCCCCAGCAATACTACAGAGCGTTTCTAGGTTTGCCGAAACACCAAATGCAGAACCAAGCACAAGCATGGTTGGTACAAGAAGCCCAATAAACGGTCCGGTGACGTACCAAGGCCATGGCTCAAAAAGAAAATCTATCATTAATGGATGGTGAAAGGTCACAAAGAACGATATTCATTTTGTGACTTGAAACATACAGTAGTTTAATCGTACAAAATGTCGTATTAACATTAACGGCTGATTTAGAGACCAATTCTTGCGCTAGAAGATGAAATGATGCACCCTGAACTTGTTTTTCGGTCGGTCTTTTTAGATGTTGAAACAAGTTTAGTGTGATGACTGGTTCTAGCTATACTTATTAATGGAGTGATGATCTTCATTATCCCGTTCAATCGAATCTTTCACAGTCTCAATTCGTTTGGCAACCAGCGCCAATTCAGGATGTCCGTTTTGCTTTAGCCATTCAAATGCGGCTTGGTTGCCATCGCCAACCAAAGCCATTTTTGCCAGAGGTTTGAAATTGTTGTTCTCTAACCACATAATGGCGTTTTTGTCTCCTTCGGCTCCAGCTATGGTTGCCATTAGGTGAGGAAATCCATTTTTCATCAACCAATCACGAGAATCCTGATTGTGATAAAGAGCGAATACAAAGAGCCCCAATTCCTTATGGTCATTTGCAATTAGCCAATCACGGATTTTCTTGTTTCCACCGATTGCTTCGGCCCACGCCACCAATATTTTTGCTGTATAGTTCATTCAACCCAGATTATGCAATAGAAAATCTATTACGTCTTGAAACTACTGCAAAATCAAACGCTTCGCTGTATTTTCGGATTTCACCATAGCGGTGCTATGCTAGAATCCGTAAAACACTTGATTTTATTGTAGCTTCAACCCTCATCACGAAGTTCTACTGCATAATCTGGGTTCAATTAAAAATTAGAAATGAAGAATTAAAGATTCGGTTCTACCACGAATTTAGTGGAACTCGTTGATAGCTGATACGAATTACGAATCGTGTACGAATAGGTAGATTCAACCACCTAAGCATTCATACCAATTATATGTAATTTCTCCACCCAAAGCGTGAGAGGCATGGGCATTTTTGGTAACCCCGAAAACGCAGAAAGGCATAAATATTGAGGACTAAAAATGTTTTGCAATGTTTTTAACATAGTACAGGTATTGTTTTAGATTAAACAAAGTAACCTATTGGAATTTGTATTAACTACAATCGGTATTATTTCTTTAATTTCTGCGTTTATCAGTGCCTTTTTCAAGCAATTTCATCATGGTCAACCGTGCGAAATGCACTAGCATTACATTCGCATTTGGCGCATGACAATATCACCGTTTAACATAAAAGAAAAGGTTCAAACCGCTGCTATTTTACCATGGCTTGCACTTGTTATTTCATTGATAGACAGAGTTCATCTGCTTTTCAACTTCCAATTTGATATTGCAGACATTGACCAAATGATTCTTTGGCATGGAGTCAAAGATTACGCTGCAGGCATCTTTCACGAACCTTTTTTCTACGGACAAGACTACAACCTGATGGTTGAGGCGTTTTTGGCTGTGCCTCTAATCTGGTTAGGCATAAAACCACAAGTTGCTCTTCCGATAATCACCTTACTTCTATCGCTCTTACCATTTATTCTATTCGGTATCTTTTTTCTTAGGCAGCAAAACCTGATAGCAGCAACGCTCCTGTTTGCCTGGCCTGCATTTATGCCAATTGAATACACCATGATTGCGAGCATGCCCAGAGGATTTGTAAGCGGGATTGCGGTTGCAAGTTTAGCATCGTTTTGTCTTCAGAATCCATCTTCTATATGGTCAAATGTTTGGCTGGCAATTGTGGCTCCTGTTTCGCTGTGGATTTGCCCAAACAGTTCCATCCTACTAGCCTTTATAGTTCCGTATTTATGGACTAAAAACTGGAAACGCTGGCAGTTTTATGTGCTTCCATCTGTAATGCTGATTCTCGTTTTCATTCTCAATACTGCTGCCAAGAATTTCTATGAGCAAAGCCAAGAATGGCGAGTTCATAGTCCGTGGAACGCCTACAAAGGTGTATGGATAATTGGCGCTTTTAAGAGCATGGAAATTGACGCAATGCATAAATACCTAATGCCGCTATTATCCACTCATGGTATTGCTGTGCTTCCTGCGCTTATTATGTTGGCGATTATTGCCGTAAGAAAAAACAAACCTGTTGCCTTAGGTTTAACTTTTTGCGTGCTAGCCTGTTTGGCTGCATTAGGTCACTCGCGGATTTACTCTGGTTTAGACCATGTATTCTTTTCCTACACCAGAAACTGGTTGTCAGTACCTATTGTTATGGCGTTATCGGTTGGCTTACTCATCAACAAGAACCTAGGTAGAGTTTGGTTGCTGAGTGCTATCATTCTAGCTGCAAGTGCAAACATGTTGCTCAAATCAAATCAACTTCAAACAATCAAGGTTGATTTACTACAGGATGGGATAAACCGAATTGTGCCTTACAACTCCTTATCAAGCATTGAAAGTAGATGTAATCTTATTGACAGTGTTGCCGATAGACATGCGGCAGACATAGTATTGTTCGTTCCCGGTCACATAAATAGCGAAAGAGTGTCTCAATACTATCATCTTGGATGCCCGATACTTACGTCAAACTTCCCTCCTTCTACTATCAGCAAGGGCGATAGGCTAACATGGAATTTTGGTGATTTAGGAAATCAGCAACATGAAAAAATCCTAGTATATGGTGGCGTTCAGTTAGACTGGATTCCTGAAGGTGTGGAGAAGGAACATCTTCATTCAGACCCAATGATGATTCTTATAAGCAACTACGATGGAACTCTTTTCGATTTAATTGAAGCAATGGATTTAGATCGCAACAAAAAGCGAATAGAAGGGTTGAGGAAAAAACCAGATATGGTAAGTCCATAAACTCAGTTCACCGTATCATTGCAGCCATATGGGAAGAATAGATTTTGAACGCTTTACACTTGACAACGGCCTACGGGTTATTGTCCACAAAGACACCTCCACTCCACTTGCCTGTTTAAACATTATGTATGATGTAGGCTCGCGCGATGAAGATCCGGACAGAACAGGATTTGCACATCTTTTTGAGCATTTAATGTTTGGAGGTTCGGCAAATATCCCAAGCTATGATGCTCCGTTACAAATGGCAAGTGGATCAAATAATGCCTTCACCTCTACCGACATCACCAACTATTACATTACGTTGCCGGCAGAAAATCTGGAAACGGCTTTTTGGCTTGAGAGTGATCGCATGCTCAACTTGGCATTTACAGACAAAAGTTTGGAGGTTCAGCGTAATGTGGTAATCGAAGAATTTCGTCAGCGGTATTTGAATCAGCCTTATGGAGATGCTTGGCTGCTAATGCGACCACTCGCGTTTAAAGAACATCCGTACAATTGGGCCACAATTGGGAAAGAAGAAAAGCACATTGAAGAAGCCACCATGGCCGATGTAAGAGCCTTCTTCAATACGCATTACAAACCTAAGAATGCGGTAATGGTGGTAGCAGGAAACGTGGAAGTGGTGGCCATAAAAGAACTATCAGAGAAGTGGTTTGCGCCAATTATAAAAGGTGAAAAACCGAAACGTAATCTAAAGCCAGAACCAAAACAAACCGAGCCCAGAAGGCTGCAAGTTACACGCCCTGTTCCACTTGATGCCATCTACATCTCTTTTCACATGTGTGGAAAAACAGACGATGACTATCCTGCATGGGATTTATTGTCAGACATACTTGGACGGGGAGATTCTAGCCGCCTCTACCAAAAACTGGTTAAAGAAAAAAGGTTGTTTACAGCAATAGGCGTTTTTACCATGGGCGAACGAGACCCAAGCCTGTTTAGCATTGCAGGGCATATCTCGCAAGATGCTTCGTTAGAAGAAGCAGAAGCTGCCATTTGGGAAGAAATCGACCATTTAAAAACCGAGCTTGTTGCTGAATCGGAGTTAGAAAAAGTAAAAAACCAGTTGAACGCAAATAACGAATTTGCAGAAATGGAATTATTGAACCGTGCAATTGGATTGGCCTATCACGAAATAAACGGTGACGCGGAAACCATAAATACGGAGATGGAGGAATACATGAAGGTAACGCCCGAAGACCTAAAACAGCTTGTGAATGCTAGCGTTACCAAAGACAACTCATCAACACTCATATATAAAAGAGAAACGAATGCTTGATAGAGCTACTGCACCACAATTTGGAACCATCAAAGATGTGAGCTTGATAGAGCCAACTATCCATCATTTAGACAATGGAATTCCAGTTTTTAGCGTTAACACTGGCACCCAAGAAGTTACGAAGGTTGAACTGGTGTTTGATGCTGGAACGGCAACCGCATCAAGAACGCTAGTAGCATCCACCACCACCAAACTGCTTACTTCGGGAACGTCCAATAAGACTGCGGCAGAAATTGCAGAAAGTGTAGACTTTTTTGGAGCTTACCTCCAAGCAGAAACATCGCATGATGATTGTTCGCTCAACCTTTTCACGCTATCTAAATACTTGCCCCAAACCTTGCCAATCTTAGCAGAGGTTTATACGGATGTCGTTTTTTCGGAGAAGGAAATCACTACGCATTTGAGCCAAAGCCAACAGCAAATGTTGGTGAATCGCGAAAAGGTCAGTTATTTGGGAGCTAAGGCTTTCGCAGCAGCCATGTTCGGAAAACATCATCCTTACGGAAGGTCTGCTTCGGTTGCAGATTACGACTCCATCACTCGAAATGAGCTCGTAGGGTTTTATCAAAACCACGTCAAAGGAGGCGTCAAGCACATCATTGTTGCAGGCAAACTGAGTAAAAACACCATCGCGCAGCTGAACGATGCCTTCGGCAATACCAAGCAAAAAGAACCGTCCCCCTCAAGTTTTGATATTGGGCCAAACACTCCAACAACAGTGCATGCAGAAAAAGCAGACGCAGTACAGAATTCAATCAAAATCGGGCGAGTGCTGTTTAACCGGAAGCATCCAGATTTTATCGGATTACAAGTGTTGACTACTGTGCTTGGTGGCTATTTCGGATCACGACTCATGACCAACATTCGCGAAGACAAGGGTTATACCTACGGAATTGGTTCAGGCATGGTAAGCATGAAAAATAGCGGATATCTGTCTATTTCAACCGAAGTTGGAGCAGATGTCTGCCAAGCAGCCGTTGATGAGATTTTCAAAGAAATTGGACTACTGAGAAAAGAGCACATTCCTATCGGAGAATTAGAATTGGTGAGAAACTATATGCTTGGGTCCATTCTTAAAAGCGTGGACGGACCGTTTGCCATTGCAGATAAATGGAAAACCTATCTGCGTTATGAGATGGGTATTAATTCGCATCACAATCTCATACATCAAATTCAGACCATTACACCTGAACGACTGCGTGATTTAGCCAACACATATTTGCAGCGGGATGACATGGCCGTGGTAACGGCTGGTAAAGCAATGCAAGACTAAAGCAACTTTCGACATTGTTGCACGTTTATCAATTGCCCTAAGTTCACGAACAAAAAGGGCAATAAATCATAATTTAGCACATTCAGTATCCTTTGGATAAACATGAATCTGATTAAGCAATTTACATTTTGGCTTCTTACCGTAGTAGTTTGCGTGTTTGCGCAGACAAAAGATGTATGTGCATCTCACTTTTCTGCTGCAGAGATTTATTGGGAATGCTTAACCACTGGGCCTGACGCAGGTAAGTTCGTTTTTTATGTCGCCCTGTATGTGGATTGTTCTGTGAATCCCAATGTGACCAATCCCCCACAACTTGATGTTACGAATGTGCCAACAATGACGAGTTTGGCTACTAATTTAGTCCCCGGATATCCGCAAGATGCCACGCCTTCGGAATGTGGATTTTCTTGTGCTGATGCGATTCAAGATATTTCTCTTAATAAATGGCTCTTTGCCAGTGCCCCAACAACTATTCCAGGCCCCCCACCTTCTGCCGGTTACACCTTCTCTTACGAAGTCTGTTGCCGTATTGAAGCCACCAATTTCGCATCTGGAGCAAATACGCAGGTTACTAGATATGCCATGACCATGTATCCGTATAATGGGCAAAACACCGACTCATGTTATGATTCTGGCCCTCGGTTTACCGAGCCACCAACTAGCTTGAGATGTGCTGGCTATCCTCTTCGCTACAATCCCAATGCCATAGATGCTGATCTTGATTCTCTCAGTTATCAACTCATTGATGCCCAGACCCAAGGTGGTACACCGATGACTTATGCTCCCGGTTTTAGTGGCATCTCTCCCTTTCCTGGATCTGGAACCACCCTTAACCCGGTAACCGGCCAGTTGGAATACAACTCTTCTCCATCCGAAGCGGGGAGGTATTCTGTTGTAATGGCTGTTGATTCGTGGCGTTGCGGTCAACGAATATCAACGGTTACTAGAGACATGACCATCTCGTTTATTGCCTGTACCCCAAATAGTATTCCTGCTATTTCAACCCCAAACTGGACAGCTCCTGCAACTGGCTCTGGTTATGAAGTAACGGTACAGGCCGGAGATCTTGTCAATTTTTCGCTTTCAGGCACGGATAATGACCTTCTTAATGGAAATCCGCAGACGGTTACTTTTAATGCTTCTGGGGCTCAATTTGGGAGTGATTTATCTAACCCTAATTCAGATTGTCTTACTACACCGTGTGCTACAGTTACCAACGCGCCAAGTACTGCTATTGGTGGCGTTTCAACAGAATTCAACTGGCAAACAAGCTGCGACCACATAGGTTATTTTGATGATTGTGGAAAGATTACGAACACGTATAATTTCCTGTTCAGTTTTAGGGATAATTTCTGTCCTGCGAGCGGGATAAATGTGGTTAATGTAGCAGTTACGGTTGTGGGAGAGCCCATAATTGAAAGTCCAGACCCGCATTGCGCAAGTACAGCTGCAAATGGCGACATAACGCTGTCGTGGGCCCCAGTTACAGACAATAACGTTCCGCAATCCTTTTTCGAGTACGCCATTTTACACAGCACATCACCCAACGGGCCATTTCAAGAAGTGGGAACGGTTGCCAACATCAATGCTGGAACATACATTCATTCTTCGGCAAACACAGTAGAACCACCATCTACCACTGGACCGAATTATTACGTTATTCGAACACGCTCTGGGTGTCTTGATTCTCAGCTTGAAGCACCTGTTGATACGATTGCTTCCATCTTTTTAACAGTTACGGATAACACAACAACCGCAGACCTTTCTTGGAATGCCGTGGCCACTCCAAATCTCTCTTCGGTTACAACAGGCGAATACGAAGTTTGGCGATTAGAACCAGGTGGCACATGGGAGTGGCAAGCAAATACTCCAAACCTGTTTTACTCAGACCCCGTTATTTGGTGCCAAGATGAACTGATTACGTATCGCATTGAACTAGCTGATAATCTTCCATGTACTTCTGTTTCTAACGAAGACTCAGAAACTTTAAACAACCCTGCAACACCAGACCCACAGCCGATTGACTCGGTTACTGTTGAAAATGAGTTAGCCAGAATTAGTTGGCTTCCCAATGCCCAACTCAACGTGGTGGAATACACGGTTGAGCAGAATAATTCGGGGATTTGGTCTCCGCTATTTACCGCAGTCGGCTACAACAATACAGATTGGACTAACCCCAACTCTAATGCAGCCACAGAAGTGGAGATTTATCGGGTAAAAGCAACAAACAACTGTCTCATAACGGGCAGCGCTCTAAGCTCTCACCGAACCATTCTTGCAACGGTCGTTGCTGACGGATGCAACAGATTTAGCGACATCCAATGGACCAAATACTTTAACTGGCCTGAGGGAGTTCGGGCTTACGAGATTCATGCTAGTTTGGATGGAAGTCCAGAGGTTTTGGTTGGAACGGTTGCCGATACAGTATTTGAGTTTCGACATGAAAATGTTCAAGAAGAAGCGACCTATTGTTATAGAGTTGTTGCAGTTAGAGATACGCCAACGAGAATAACCTCGACATCAAACGACACCTGCGTTTTCATCTACGTACCCAAACGCCCAGATTACGGTTACAGTTACGAAACCACCGTTGTTTCTGGGAACACGGGCGTGGATCAATTCTTCTTTGTTGATAGTACTGCGGGCTATCTAGGTTTTGAAATTCAGCGTGGAACTAACCCTGCGGATTTAAGTAACATCTGGTTTGTCCCTTTCAATCCATCTACTCAATATTACGATTATACCGACAATGGCGCACGGCCTGAGTCTAACAGCTACTATTATTCGGTAATTGGTATTGATAGCTGCGACCTGAATGCAGACACCCTCAACATGACTAGGACCATTTTATTACAGGCCGAGGCAAACTCAGATAGAACCAACACGCTGATTTGGAATGGATATGAAAGCTGGCTAGGAAGTATTGTGGGATACAACATACACCGCATGTACAATGGGGTGCTAGAGCAGCTTGCTGCTGTGCCACCAACGCAGCTAACATATACTGATAGCATTGAAGAAATTATTGATGGCGATGGTAATTTCTGCTATTACATTGAAGCCATTGAAGGAATTGGAACACCAATTGGAGCACCTAATCCTGTGGTTTTCTCACAGACTAGCTTATCTAACGAAGATTGCGCACTGCAACTACCCAACATCTTCATTCCGAATGCATTTGTGCCTGATGGAGTGAACAGCGTATTCAAACCTGTAACGGTTTATGCTGATACGGATAGCTATTTGCTTCAGATTTACGATAGATGGGGCAATCGCATTTATGAATCTATCGACCCAGAAATTGGATGGGATGGTACTGTAGGTGGCAAAGAGGCTCCAGTTGGGGCGTACGCCTATTTACTATCCGTAGTATCTGCAAGAGGAGACAATTTTGTGAAGCGCGGCACCATCACTCTTATTCGGTGAGCTTAGGAAGCTGTATTCCTTAAATTTGCCGCATGAACCTAATGAAAAGACTTTTCCTGCTTGCCATATCCATTTCTTTGGCGCATACTGGAATCGCGCAGCAATTGCACTGCGGGACTAGTGAAAAAATGCAGGAACAGCTTGAAGCTGACCCAAGCCTTTCCTCCGCCAGACAAGAAATAGAGGCCTTTACCCAAAAATGGGTAGCTCTAAATGCTAATAAGAATGACAGAGCCGTGATTACGATTCCTGTGGTTGTGCATGTGGTTTACAAAACTTCAGCCCAGAACATTTCGGATGCCCAAATTCAATCTCAAATTGAGGTGCTGAATGAAGATTACCGAGCTACGAATGCTGATATTTCTGGTGTTCCATCAATTTGGACCAATCGCGTAGCAGACACCGAAATACAATTTGCCCTTGCCGCACAGGATCCTGATGGTTTTCTCACGAATGGGATTACACGAACAGAAACTACCATTAACGACTGGGGTGGTTCCGATAACGTAAAGTTTACTGCCGAAGGTGGAAATGACGCTTGGCCGAGCACAGATTACCTCAATATTTGGGTTTGCAATATTGGTAGTGGATTACTTGGTTATGCCTATCAACCCGGTATCAACGCCTCGTTGGATGGCGTGGTAATCGGTTATCGGTATTTTGGAAGAATAGGCCTCTCTGGTAGCTATGATGCAGGAAGAACCACCACTCACGAGGTAGCACATTTCCTGAACCTCAATCATCTTTGGGGAAATGGAGCTTCCAACGCCAATTGTACTGCCGATGATAACGTTTCTGACACACCAAAACAGCAAGACCCTAACTACGGATGCAACACTAGCTTTCCGCACCAAACATGTGGCTCCTCACCTGTACTCAGCGACATGTTTAACAACTACATGGACTATGGAAATGACGCTTGCCTTTTCTTCTTCACCGAAGGGCAGAAAAGCAGAATGCTAGCTGCGCTTAACGGACCACGGTCTCCGCTAAAGGATTCGGACGGACTTACTCCAGGGCTGGTGGGAATAGAAGATTATGTATTGAACAGCGCATTGATTGTTTATCCGAACCCTTCAAACGGGCTTGTTAACATCAAATTGGAAAAAGGAAACTATACGAAAGCAGACATTCGTTTACTCGACCTAAGTGGGAGACTTGTGTATATCGAAACGAAGGTAAACCTAACGTTAGCCAACCATACGCTAAACCTGAATGAACTTAACTCAGGAGCGTATGTTCTTGAACTAAGCTCGAATAACGAACGCGTAACGAGACGAATCAACATTATAGATTAGATGAACCAACAAGGTTTAGAACACCTACTTTCGAGCAACATCGATTCAAAATTCAAGACCATCACCGAGAAGGTGATTAACCAAGAACGCATTTCGTTTGATGAAGGCGTGTTTCTGTACGAAAAGGGCGAACTTGCCTTTTTGGGCAATTTGGCTAACTACATAAAGGAAAAGCGCTATGGCGATACGGTTTATTTCAACCGCAATTTCCATGTAGAGCCTACCAATATCTGTGTTTTCGATTGCAAGTTCTGCTCCTACTCTCGCTTATTAAAGCAGAAGGATGAGGGTTGGGAACTTTCGGAAGCAGAGATTCTTCAAATTGTGAAGAATTACGAAGGGAAACCCATCACAGAAGTTCATATTGTCGGAGGAGTTCATCCAAAAATGGGACTGCACTACTTTGCTTCACTCATTAAAAAGGTGAAGGAAATCCGTCCTGATATTCACGTAAAGGCGTTTACAGCGGTAGAGTTGGAATACATGTGCCGCAAGGCAAAAGTGAGCTACCGCGAAGGACTTCAAATACTGAAAGACCACGGACAAGATTCACTTCCTGGAGGTGGCGCAGAAATCTTTGACGAAACCGTTCGAGCCGAGATATGTAACGATAAGTGCACATCTGAGGAGTGGTTGGAAATGCACAAAACAGCGCATCAAATTGGCATGCCAAGCAACGCTACCATGTTGTACGGTCATGTAGAAAGTTTTGAAAACCGTGTGGATCACATGAACCGTTTACGGACACTACAAGATGAAACGGGTGGCTTCAATACATTCATTCCGCTTAAGTACCGCAACGGCAACAATCAGATGAGCCACATTAAAGAGGTGAGCACCATCGAAGACCTCCGCAACTACGCCATTGGCCGCATTTACATGGACAATTTCGGTCACGTGAAAGCCTATTGGCCGATGATCGGACGGCAGACCGCGCAAATGAGCCTTGCCTTCGGGGTGGATGATATTGACGGAACGATTGACGACAGCACCCGCATTTACAGCATGGCCGGGTCAGAAGAGCAGACCCCTGCCCTATCTACCGAACAATTGGTGGGTCTTATCAAAGAAGTTGGCCGCCATCCTATTGAACGAGATACGATTTACAATACCGTTACCGACTATATGAATTATGATTTTGCCGCTGAGGCTGTGGGAGCCTGACTCATTGAAGACCTCCGAGACCTCTGCTCTCGCGAGCGTCCTCGCTCGTGAACTAGCCACCAAATTCACGAGCGAGGACACTCGCGAGAGCAGTATTAGGAAGATGCTTGCCAGAGAGATTAAGGAGTGAGTGCTTTGAGAAAACAATAAATACTTGCAGGTAGCGTGCGCGAGGGGTGGAAGCGGCATCCTTTTTTCTCTTCGTTGAGCGAAGTCGAAACGAGGAGGAAAAAGATATAGCGGACAACCCGACCCGATTGTGGGTGGGTTTGTGCGTTGGCGAGGGACGCGCCCAAAACCTACTAAACTAAGGTTTATATGTTCACTCTTTCCTACTCGCCACATAGACCTTCCATTTTTCTAGCACTTGCTGCATATCTTCGGGTAAGTCCGTTTCAAAGGAAAGCCGCTCCTGAGTTACTGGTTGTGTAAACCCTAACGATTTGGCGTGCAGTGCTGGGCGTGGCAA